>Ga0325404_1002610_pt1 | contig 19277 bp, 16 predicted proteins | sample PopdelMetagenome_18_FD_205664 | JGI IMG/M metagenome (GOLD analysis project Ga0325404, IMG submission 205664) | Populus deltoides microbial communities from Bellville, Georgia, United States - Xylem-Control-R1 | ecosystem: Host-associated > Plants > Phyllosphere > Stem > Wood/Secondary xylem... | reverse complement strand
TTTTTTTATGTAGTTTTTTTTCCCTACCACATCTTTCTCTGTTTGTTTTTACTTTTTTGCAATTAACATCGAATCTTTCAATCCACCCATCTTTTTTTTATGAACCAAGTTGATAAAAGAGAAAGGAAAAACATAAAACAAATAGAAGATATAAAAGAGAAAGCAGACACATCAAAGAAAGATAAAGTTGCAGAGAGAAAGGGCTATTGGAGGTGTCCACTTCTCCCCCTTCTTTTTCTAAACTAAACTGATGGAAGAAAGAGAAAAAGAGGCACTAAACATGAAGAAGAAAAAGGAGAGGAGAGTGTCATGAGGGGGAAAACAAAATGCAAATAAGGCATAAAAAATGGGTTGTATGATTGTCTTTTCAATGTTAGGTTGTGAGTTTATTTCTTTATGTTTGTTTTCCTAACATATTAGCTCTGTTTTCTACTTTGTTTTTTCTGTTATTTTTTTTCCTTGCCTTTTTATTGTTACTCTTGCTTCAAGTTTGGAATTATAATTTAGGAGGTAATGTTTTCTTACCCTTAACTTTGTGATACTATTTTAGGTTTTTTCCTGAATCTATTTTATATTGTGTGATTTGTTAGAGTGTTGGATGTGTTTTTTTGATGATTTATTATGTTTTATTTTTTTCTATTTCATAGTATTGTCACAACAAGGCATTATTGGATAGATTGACGCGATAAAAATTTGCTCATAAGTATTGATGTTTGTTAAATTAATAGCTAATTGAATGTTTTATTGTTGTATTTGATGAGATAAAATTTTGGTTTTGTAGATTGTTAGGCTCAACCAAGGACAAATGTAAAAAATAGTGGCACTATTAATCTAAAAGCTATCATCATAATAAAATTGAGTTCATTATTTGACAACTTTGGCTCCTTTTCCAATAGGAACTTTTCTAAGTTTAAGATGGTCAAATCAAATAACATGTTTTGTTGCCACCTCTCAAAGTTTAGTTTGTTAAACCTTTCAGATTTCTCACCACTCATCATAAAAGATGATGGTGGAATCCTCATTACCAAAGTAATACTTGACAAAGCAATATTGGTTGAAATAATCAATTCTCAATTTGAAGTCATGATAAATGTTATGTAAAAGAATAGCCAATATTATATAAATAAGTTGGCTTCTTAAAGCATATATGAAAAAAACAATCACAAAATTTTAACAAACTAAAGTTTGATAAAAAAAAAAAACCTTTTAACAATTATAAGAAAAGCTTAGAAAATAAATATTCTCAATTAAGCAAGATCATTTTAAAATATTATCGAATTAACATGCATCATACCATTTTAATCTTGTTTAAACAAATTGCATACCAATATAAATTTGAATGAACAAATTAAACAATTAGCATACCATATAAGATTGTAAATTTGCATATACAAACTAAACAAATAACTAGCAAAAATTAAAAAATATAAATGGTAGATATAAACAAGTTTTTTATTGTTTCGTTCATAAAAGTTATATCACATGCATCAATCTAAAATACATGTACATAAACAACTAGATAAAATAATAACAAAGATACTAATATCCTTTTTAACTATTCATCTAGTTATCACAAAGAATTATAAACTAAACAAAGACTAATAATGTATATTAAAGCCTTACGGTTGTTGTCTAAAATATTCACATATAAGAAGATAAGTTGGCATATATGTTTAGTTTATAATCATGCAATTTATAAGATAATTATAAAATTGCAATCATAACAAAGACTAGTATACATACTAAGAAAATATCTTTTTTTTTAATAAAAGATTAAAATACAATAATAGCATGCATACTATTCATATATGGAATTATGTATAATAGAATGAAAATATCTCCTAGCTTACATTATACGCTTATATTGAAAATATACTTAAACAAAACCAATAAAAAAATACTTACTTGTTGAAGAACTTAGCACATAAACAACTTGAAATATGTTGTTGTTGTCATCGTCAATGTTTAATTCTTTGTCATTAAGCTTTTATTGATCCTCACTTGGTGTAAAATATTTGATTTCAATAAGCCTTTCAAGATTGCAATAACACCATCATGTTTAGGTGTATTCCTAAACAAGATCCAACGAAATTGGACTTAAAATCTCTCAACAAAAATTGATCTTAAGCTTTAAATTTTGGAGAAAATTTCTTAACAAAAAAGACTTTAAGAAACCAAAATAAAAAAGAATGAAAAAAAATAAGTGAACAAGAGTCACAAATCTCTATCCAAAATAATGTAGAAAACCAACCTTCAACACTTTTCTCCAACAATTTTTTGTACGGAGTTTTAAGGACCAAAAGTTGATGGAATTTCCCTCTAACAGTTTTGATTACCCACCATAAAACCTAAATATTTTTGGATTAAATCAAAAGTCTTTTTAGCTGGAAAAACTGTTCAAGTTTGAAGAAAATCTTTTTGGAAGCAAATTGATCAGATTCTATCATTCATGTTCTGGATTGAACAATACAATAGGCTAGAGGAAATAACTATTCATGGACCAAACCCAAGCTAAAATTTAAGTTGGAAAAAAATAATCTTCGGTAGTCAAAAAAAATATTTTTACAATAAACCCAAATCCACACCAAAGCCCGAGCATGAGCCAAAAAATATAAAATTGATGTTTTAGGTGTGTTTTGATAATTTTAATGTGCTAATGTTAAAAATAAAAAAAAATATATAAAAAAATATTATTTTAATTAAAAACAAAATGCACTCCATCACATTATCAATAAGAAACTAATTAGCAAACTCGCTTTATTTGATAGACACTTCTTCAGCCTTGTTGTATTTTTATGGTTGGAAAGTGCTCTCGTAAAAGCTTGAGATTTTTTTTTTCAAATGATTTTTTATATATATTTTTATATTTTTTTGATATACTAATATCAAAAAATAAATTTTAAAAAATAAAAAATATATTATTTTAATTTAATTATAAAAAAATATTTTAAAAAATAAATAATATTTCTCTACCACACAAGCTTTTAGAGGCCGTTTGTTTACGCGGTTGCGGTTGCTTTTAAAGCAAACCACGTAAACTAGGCGTTTGATAATATGAAAAAAGCAATTTACCATTTGGTGGGACCCATAAATTTTTTCCTCAAACCGTCGTTTCACAAACAGCAGCTGTGAGCTGCTTCTCGTGTAATTCACCTGGGCACTGTTGTGCCAGGTGATGGCAGGTGAATTATAATTAACTTGGCAACGCGAGAAGCATTCACCTGCCACATAAACAGTGCCAGGTGAACAATGTTCATTGGATCGTGTCCAACCCGATAAAAAAAATTAATTTTTAAAAAATTGTGTTTTACTCGAAAAACTAGTGTTTAATATTATTTAATAACACTACATAAATTAGAAGAACATTGCATGATGACGTAGCATCTGTGAAATTTGATCGTAATATCAATTTTGTTTCTATGATATTTTACCTTATTTTATTGCATGCTCAAAAAACCATAGAAAATATAGTCCTTATCAGATGAATTTCATACGTGATGAAATTGTAGATAAGTTAATGGAATAATAAAAAAATATTTGATATAAAATATTATTTATTTAATGATGTAATAATAGTAGTTAAATCTACAATATTTAAATTAAAATCCATCAATATTAATATATATCTTTTTAGTTATTTTATAACCTCAATTTAAAAAACATGTTTAACCAAACATATTAAACTATTTTTTATTCAACTTCAATTATAACCACAGTTTTAATCAAACATATATAAATATCAAACTAACCTTAACTAAAAACATTTTTTATCAAACAATTTTTTTTAAAATACAACATAAAAACTAGCATAATACCAATAGAGTCTTATACACAGACACAACTTTTGCTTTTGCATGATTAGAGATGAGCAGTAGATAGTAGTTAATGCTTATGAGTTGTTTTATAGGTGTCATTAGGATATTGATTAGCAGTAATTAGTCGCGTGTTGTGTCACATAATCCATCAATGACATAAGGGTAAGATTAATTAGCATCAGGAAACGCGGTTCAAAGCAAATCGATGGACTTGCCGACCACGCGGGCATGAGGAAGTGATTGTGCCAAGGCCACTCCACGCGAGGAATGAGAGCATGGAAACCACTTACAATACTAATAATAATAACTAGTTTTTGTTTGTTCTTCAATAATTATTAGTTCAGTTTTTTTAGATTTTTTAAAAATTTATATAATTATTAATTTTAAAATTTATAAAATTAATTAAGATGTACATAAACTAACCCAAACATTTACTTTAATATAAAAAAATAACTAGCCTTTTCCTTCTTGCTCTTTATTTTTTTTCTTCTTCTTTTTTTATCAAATAATTAGCTTTAAGTGTTAATCATGATTGAAATGATGATTGGTACGAATTATACAATTGAGGTTTCACACATCTAAAAAAAAGATTATCCATGTTATGTATTTTATAAAACTCTTGTGTTAGTAAGTTGTGAGTTATCCTCAAGCTAGAACTTATATTCATAAAAAAAATATTTAAGTGAGATTAGTTATCAAATAATTGTCTTAATTTTCATAATTTGTGAAAAGATATAGCATGTAACATAAATTTTCATAATAATATGAATTTTAATTGAGAATTAACTTAATTTTGAAAAATACCACTTTCTTCCATGTTTATGTGTGCTTCTGACTTTAAAATGCTAATGCAGTAGCTAAAACACCCAATATGCTTACCATAGGCCTCCCAAAAATAATGTATACTCACATATTATTACAAGCAATTAATATCATACACAAAATTAATATCATATGGAACCCTTAAATATGTCAACATTTCTAAATAAAATGTTTAGATATATTTTATTGTAATTAAAGAAAGAAAATCAAGAAATTGATGTTTATTATATCTAAACCTTTCTAACTCGCAACTAATGAAGATTTTAAAATCCTTTAAATGACATTAATTCATAAGTTGATATGATCCAAAACAAAGTGATAAAGTTTCTTAAATTATAAAAATATGTTTTTTCAAGAATTATTAGAAATCACAATCATTCTATATGTTTAATCATTAATAATCAACACGCATGGATGAAACAATACAAATGAGATAATAACCTAAGTTCCTAGCACCACCTTTTCTTCTCCGGTTGTGATGAAAAAAGGTCTCTCTTTTATGTAACTATATAAAACAAAAAAAAAATAAAAAAAAAAAAAAGGAAAAAGAAATGGTCCTGGCCTCTAATAAAGAGAGTGGAAGTCACGCGTCATCATCGACTTTGGCCATTGTACAAATGATTAAGTCCTTAGTTAACCCTACTGGACTAACACACTAACCCATACGAGGATGGATTGGATGTAGAGAAACGAAAGATAGGTCAACTTTTGCTATTTAACACCCCAACCCCAGATTCCAAACATAGAAGAAGAAGAGGAAGGGAGGGAGGAAGAAATAACGAATTCACCTCCTCATTTTCCATCTTTATAATCCCAAATGCCTTCATCCCTCTTGCCTTCTCATTTTCCATCTCCTTGAAGAAAACCCAAACTCAAAACCCAATCTTCAACTCTCCCTCTCCCTATTTCGTTTCGTTTCAAAAAGATGCGGCCTTGTAGTAGAGATATGCAAGGGATGAACTCGCTCTTAAACCCATCATCACAAATCCCTCTACAAGACCTTCAAAACCAGCAGATCCAAAACTCTCACTTTGATCCCAATTCATCATCAAATGATGATTTTCTTGAACAAATGCTGTCTGCAATCCCTTCTTGTTCATGGGCTGACCCTAAGTCGCCTTGGGACCTTAACCCCCCGACAAACCTCCCTTTTCCCACAAATAACAACTCCTCTTCAGCCAAACCCAGAGACTTGTTTAATGAAACCCCACCATCTAATACTGACAATAATAATGTTGGGTTTCATGATAACTTTGACGAGTCTGTAATTTTGGCTTCTAAGCTGAGACAACACCAGATCAGTGGTGGTAGTGGTGGTAGTGGTGCTGCGGCAGCCGCTAAAATGATGCTACAACAGCAGCTTCTGATGGCTGCTGCTAGAGGCGGGCTCTCTCAAAACGATGACATTGATGTCTCTCCTACTCAGGTGATTTTCATCTTCGCTATTAAATATTCTGTTTGTGGTTGTTGCTAAGAATCAGAGCAATTTTTATAAATTTCCTAGTTGTTATTCTACTTAATTAGTTTTTTTCTTTTCTTTCCACTTGCAGGGAGGAGACGGTTCAATGCAAGGATTGTTTAATGGGTTTCGTGCTGGATCTATGAACGGAACTGGCCGGGCATCGAATCAGTCCATGCAACATTTTAACCATCCTCAGGCATGTTTTTAGGTTTTGTATTCGTATTTTGCACACATTAATTTATTTTGTGCAACTGTGCCTGAAAGGATTGTTGTGTTACAGGGAGGAGCTATGCAGTCACCGAATTTGGGGGCTCAGGGGGCAGCCACCACAGCTGTGATGAACCAACCTCAAGCAAGTGGCTCAAATGGTGGTGCACCAGCTCAACCTAGACAAAGGGTTAGGGCTAGAAGAGGTCAAGCCACTGACCCACATAGCATCGCTGAAAGGGTACTGTTCTTATTAACCTCTTATCCCTCCTAGTTACTATTACATATTATAATAAACATTACAGTTCCTCTTGGAGCTTTTATGTTGTGCTAAAATGTTTTTTTTTTTTTTTTTTTTTGTGGACAGTTACGAAGGGAGAGAATTGCTGAAAGAATGAAAGCTCTGCAGGAGTTAGTACCTAATGCCAACAAGGTAAAAGAAGCTACTTCACAATTTGATTGACCGAGGAACCAAAACAAAAACTGAACTGATTTATCTTCTAGTAACTGCCTGTCAGATTTTTCTCAGTTTCTTCTTCTCGTACCTGCCAGTGTATTTCTTGAAATTTTGGGTGGGCAGGTGGCGGTAGTTTACTGGGTTGTTTCTTAATTAGGTGTCTATGCTGTGCGTTTTGGAGTTTTCTTACTCTCTTTTTCCCCCCCTTGTGTACTTGGAGAGAAAATGAAGTAATAGTTAGTTTGTCGGTCCCCGAATTGTTCTCTATTCAACACCCGCAATGGCTGGCGAATGGACCGGGATATTTAATCTGCTAATTAATTTGAATTTTAAGGCGATAATCATAATCAATTAAATTATGGATTAATAATTCTGTACTGAAGGGGTTTTGTGGAATGACAGACAGACAAGGCTTCAATGCTTGATGAAATCATTGACTATGTTAAATTCCTCCAGCTCCAAGTCAAGGTTCTCATCTTTCTCTAGCTGAAACTTCCTTTTTTTTTTTATTTTCAAGTCTCAATTTTATAATTTATAATTTATTCAATCGATTCCCATGCTTGGCTGACATATTTTTTCTTAAGATATAATTTTCAAATCTGCTTTTATGATATGTATCTACTTACGGCTAATATTCCATTACTCATTGTCTACTTTTTTATGATCATTGAATTCATTTATAATAACAATAAAGTGTATTTGCTGCCTAATTATTGTCTCTCTTGCTCTCTTGCTTCTGGGGTACACACAGGTCTTGAGCATGAGCAGATTGGGCGGTGCAGCTGCTGTTGCCCCACTTGTTGCTGACATGTCCTCTGAGGTAATATCTTAAACATCCATGGATGATTTCTCAGATTCAAGATTTCGAGCCCATGTACTAACTCTTTTTTATAGAATACATGTGGAAAAAACGTAAGCATCGTTAGAAACCGAAGACCAACAAAGTTTTTCTCTGTAGTAAAAAAAACCCAGAAAAACCCTAAAAATCCCAACCACACCCACATCTATCACCACCCCACAAGTCCAATCCAAGGTCCCCAAAATCCCTCAATCACCACAACACGACAAAAACAAAAGTAGCACGCGTGCTCTCTTTTTCTCAGACTCCTCATAAAAAAACCATCATAAACAACGTTTGCTGTTTTTTGTAGGCTGGTGGTGACTGCATCCAGGCCAATGCCAATGGTGGGTCCATCGCACGTACCACTAACGGCAACCAAACGGCCTCAACTAACGACAGCAGCTTAACTGTGACGGAGCACCAGGTGGCGAAGTTGATGGAAGAAGATATGGGCTCAGCCATGCAGTATTTACAAGGCAAAGGGCTTTGTCTCATGCCCATCTCACTTGCAACTGCTATTTCAACGGCCACGTGTCACAACAGGACTTCTGGGATCATCAACAGTCACAACCCGTTACTCCAATCCAACGGTGAAGGGCCAACCTCACCTAGTATGTCTGTTTTGACCGTCCAGTCAGCGACAATGGGTAACGGTGCTGCTAAAGATGCTGCTTCCGTTTCCAAACCATGATTTTTAACAGCGTTGACTAACCTCGGGGATTCTTACTACTAGAGTAACATAATAAAAAAGTCGAGGGGGGCAAAGTCAAAGGAGAAAAGAGACGGAGACTGACGTGTTGGATTCAACTGCCGTTTCAAAGTCTACGAAAATAGGGGTCTAAAGTATGAGTGGTTGACACGACGCCGTATTTGCGTAGACTTTGGGTAAGCTGACTTCAACTACACCACCACCAAGTACCAACAACAAGAACAAAGTAACAAGATAGTCCAGATCCCAAGAACATCCTACCACTGTTGTTTATGTTTTAAAAAAAGGGGTTAGGTTTTGCTACGTTTTTCATTTGCCACTTTAATATATTTTTTTTAATTTCAATTTGGATCTCTCATGATGTCACGAGTACTATTTTAAATTGTTATTGTTGGAATTATCTTTTTTATATGAATAATTATGTTATGGATCTCTATGAGGGGGAAGAAAAAGGGAAAAAAAATGAAGAAGGCAATGGCGAGCGATGGCAGCTTGATTATGACTTTTTTATTTTCTTTTTAAAAGCTTTTGCTTTAGTTGGACTTTTCGTTAAAGATTAAAGGATAATGTGAATTTACATTTAATGTCAACGGCTGTGGCTTTTTGCTTTTGTTTCTAATCATTACAATAAGCATAATATATTGAAAACAAAAAAAAAACCCTCCCATAGAGGCAGAGATGGGAAACTTCCTGTTGAAGGGAACCAGCAAAAAAACGCCACCGTTTACACAATAGCTTTAAATCTAGAATTTTATTATTATTATTATTATTATTATTATTTGTCTAGTTATCTTATGAAAACATCAAATTTATTTTCCCTCTAGGTTTTTTTCTTCTGGATACTATATATATGGGATTTCCTAGTTATTGGTTTTTTAGAGTGTGTTTGTTTTTAGGTAGCTTTTATGGTTGTAATTTGAAAAAAATAAATTTAAAAAAAGTGTAGTTAGATGTGGTTAGTTGGATTTAGATACGTATTTGGTAAAAATTATGGTTGAGGTTTATATGCAGCAAAAAAACATATATAAAATGTTTGTTTGGTTATGATTGATTTTCAAAAGTGCTTTTTACTTTGAAATACATTAAAATAATTTTTTTATTTTTAAAAAATTATTTTTGATATCGGCACATCAAAATGATCTGAAAATATAAAAAAAAAACTAATTTGAAGATAGGAAAAAAATAAAATAAAATTTTAAATTTTGAAAAAAATACTTTTAAAACACAAAAACAAAGTTTTACAAAACTCAGTTAAAAAACATGTAAAAACTGCTTCACAAATTAAAACTGCGTTTCAAACTCAATTTTTTTGGCCCCGCAATATAAAATACTGTTTTATGTATAACCAAATACCTAACTATATTTTTTGCACCGCAAATATAAAAACAGGTGCAAAACAAACAAACCATTAGTATTCAATCATCTTCATCTTGATCTTGAACACTACTTTGACCACCCCCATGACGTCTAATCAACATGTTAATATTGTATATACTCCCATTGTTTACAGATTAGACTACTTGCCTTGCGGCTAAGTATTCTTATAAAAGAGTGCGAGTGTGGTGTTAGTTCTTGTCGGACACGAAGGTGGGAGAACATACCTTTAACTTCTTCTTGATGATTTTTGTTAAAAGAATTCCTTCATTAAACAAAACAAAAAAGATTGTGCAGCCCACTAGAACACTGATCTGCAAGTGTGCTATATATATAACAATATTGTTGTTAGGTCCGAAAGCATCATGGCCATGACTTCCTCGAACTAGAAGACTAAGACGAAGTGGGCAGCGACTAAGGATCAATTGAAATGACGACGTCACTTCTTCTTCTTTCCACGTGTGCAGTGTGTGCTTGTGTGAATTGTGGATATCCTTGGCACGCCATGGATGCGCAGTTTGCCTAAAACCAGAACAAGGGACCCAAAAAAAAAACATTTACATCATTGAGAGGATAGCTCAAGATCATTTGTTCACGTAGTTACGGGATTTCGTGTGGATCATGTGAATTCAAGAACGAATTGGCTTTTTATATAAATAAAATTATGGAGTTTACAGAAAAACCTAAGGTTTATTTTTTTTTTGTTTTAAGAAAGTTTTTTTATAAAAAAAATTTTATTATTATTTTTGCCTCAAAATAATTTTTTTATATAAAAAAATACTATCTCAATACATTTTCAAATAAAAATTATTTTCAAAAGCAATTACTACCACGATTATCTCCTAATTGAGTTTTCAACATGATATTAAATTAATACGAGGAGGAGAGAGAGATGCATGACAGTCCTCAGCGGTACAATGAATTGGAAAATTCATACGTTGGAACTGAAACTAAACAGAGATCAAATATATATAATCATCACTGTTCATTGAAATACTGGGCACATGCAGGTACTAAGAGACTGGTAGCTCACTGCTTATTATCATCAATAAACAACAGTTTTCCCCATACAGTATAATACTGTGCTGAAAGCATTGGTGCTTCTTTCTTTTCTTTTTTATTAAAATGCAGAGTTATGCTATCAAAAAAAAGTCTCTACCGCCAAAACTCATCAGTACTTATGCTATTGAAAGTATGGAAGAAACCCGAAAATTACTGTACTGGAAGCATTGGTGCTTTTGTTTATGAGCCTAGGCCCAGAAGGCGAATTACAGGTAACGCTGGTGCAATTACCTGTACAAGAATTTCAAATTGTTGTGGTGTCAGCCAATTTTCTTGGTGAAAAATCTGCCTACAGAATTCATGTAATATCAACATATACTTCATTTAAAACAAAAAAAATAAAAAATAATAATTTTTTTAAATAATTTTGAAACATAAATGCAAACAGAATCTACATGATGGTGCTCTATTTACGAAGAACTCTGTTTGGGAGTGTGGTTGCGGTTGTTTTTCGAAGTGTTTTTTACTTAAAAATGTATTAAAATAATATTTTTTTTATTTTTTAAAAATTATTTTTGAAATTAGCGCATCAAAATAATCTAAAAATACTAAAAAATATTAATTTAAAATAAAAAAAAATAAATTTTTTCAAAAATATTTTTAAAATCTAAAAATAAATAGGACCATAAAAATGTGTGTGTGTTTTGTAAGCATAAATTTGCCATGTGTGTGTGTGTGTTGTAAGCATAATTTGCCATGTCAAAAATTGAGGGTGGCCTGATTATTATTATAGAAAACCCCGCCCGTACTCTCTATTTTCTCCTCTGCATAGGCTCCTCCCTCATTTTCTCAACCTTTCTTCTTCTTTCTTTTCGTTTTTTCAATAATCTCAGATCTTGTTACAGATCTGATATTTTAAATAGTCCAACTAATTACAAATTTGGATATGTATAATCTACAACATATGGTTTTATTTGGTTTCTTATGATCCATAATATTTTAGGTTATTTATTTTTCCTCGTTTACGTTATATGTAGGTTACTTCAAGAGTTCATGTTGAATATATATTTACAGTATAGATTTATAATTTTAAATGGATTTCAAGTGGTGAAGCTGTAAGTTTCGATACCTTATCATAATTTTGTTCCTTTCGTCCATGGAGGATGGTAGTGACGCCTATATATTACCCCCCCATTGATAATTAAGTGGTGGTAGGATATTATTGGGATACATGACACATTAAAAAAAAAAAAAGGTCTGATTATGGACAATCCAAGAGGGGAATCTCGGAGAACTCATTTAGAAGTTCAAAAACTGAACAGGACAAGATGCTACTTAAAGTTCAATGGTTGTTGTCATAGTTATTGAGTTTTTTTTCTTTGATTAAATTCAAAATTTGTATTGTTGTGATAACCTATTTTTTTATTATTCTCTAAAATTTTTCTTTTTCCTTGTAAAAATAAGATTAAAAAAAACAAAAACAATAATAACAAGAACTCAGTGTGTAAAGTTGGCAAAAAACTAGCCTTCTCCCTAGTTTTTTCTGCAATTATTGTTTTTCTTCTCCTCTGTCGCCACGATTTCAGCTTCTACAGCCATCAACCACCTCACCGTCAGCTTCTCCACCAACAGCTCCACCACAATAACGACCATCAGCTAGCCACCCCCATGTCAGGAATAGCCACGACAAGCTCCTTCCTCTCCGACACAAACCTTTGTTCCAACAACCAACAACAACACTCTACGCCACCATGACCACTAGTTCCTCCACCGGCAAGCGCCAACCTTCACCACCATGGCCAGCTAGAACGCCCCAACCAACTCAGGTTAACTACTTCTTCCTCTTATACACCCCTCGTGGCCATTGCATATAGAATTCATTATGTATGCAATGGCCAAAATAATTAACATGGTCGTTAGGTTGGGCCACTAATCATGTGGGCCTGGGCTGGACCTGTTTCAGCCTAACCCAGATGGTTAAGCTGAATCCAACCCAGTATTTAAAAAAAATAATGTTGGGTCATTAGCCAACCCAACCCAATTCGAATGAGCCGAGCTGGACCCGTTTCAGCCTAGCCCTGATGGTTGGGCTACGTCCAACCCAACATATTTAATAATAATAATAATAATAAAATGATATAATAATATTAAAATAAATTCAAAATTTTCAAAGGGCATTTTAAAAATATTTCTGAGTCCTTCGCATGTTTTTCCAATATTTTTCCATAATATTGAGTTGTATACTTACATTGTAAGATACAAACATAGTATTGAAAGTACCTGGTTTTCTTCGAAACTAAAAAAAATAAAATATCTAAAAATTTAAAAATAAACTTTCATTTCAAAAATAAATAAAAAAATGTGTTTGATTTTCATACATATGGCCAAATCCTAAAAGTTTTTCATGCATATTTTCTAGAAAGAGATAAAATCATTTTTATCATGTTTTTAAACATACAAAATGGATATCGTAACCGGTTTATGATTATCCATTAGGGTTTGGCTAAAATACAAAAAATTCCATTATAATTAGTTTGTCATTCAGAACATTAGATCTTAGCTATATCCAAGAAATAAATAAGTCTGGGCCATAGAACGGTTAGGATTTAACCCAATAAGATAAAGACTTTCTCTTGAAGAGAAATTCGTCTTGTACCTTAGATAAGACCAATGGACAGAAATACGACTTAGAATAACAATCAAACAACAATGCAACTTAATTTAAGTAAGGTACACTAGGGGTGATGCGTCTTTCTCTTACACAACTAGTCTCTTACCCGGACTCTCACAGACCATTAGGTTTCCTAGTGAACATAACACTAGGTGGTGACTCCTGAACTTCATAATCATAATTTTATAATTAAACTCAAAACCTCCTCTTTTTACTACTCTTAGGAGGCAGATCCGTCATTCAACGTCATGCATGTCACGACAAGATGACGACTCTACTGAGGACGCCTTGTCTAGTTGGACTTTGCTTGTTTGATTGTTTGCCTGTTTGTTTCGATCTACTTAATTTTAGCATATTTAACATGCATTTTTACATATTACTCATACATAAGTACGTCGAGTATGGATTAATGCCTTCATGCATTTTAACCTTTACAAATAAACCAAATTCTAGGTTAGGTTGAGAGTAATAGTTTGCCTCATGACTTTCAGTCGGGGTTCAACCTCATGAAATGTCCAACTATAAGTTGAGCGTTTACTTGGTAATGGTAGTAACATTGTCCCCACCATTCCTTGTAAACACCTATATAACTTACATGAAAGGTGGTCACTAGATAGATCATAGACCCCTTTTTAGACTAGGTAGAAAGCTTACTCCTTATGTAATGGTCTAGAACCTTTCCTTAGGGTATGGACTTTCTGATAACTCATTTTGCATCAAGGTGGACTTGATCAATAATCCTGAACTCTGCAGGATTTTCTGAGCTATGACCATCATTTTTTCTGAATATGGGTAAAGATTTGAGATGATGTAATTAGTTGGGAGGAATTCCCCAGGGACTAAGGCCAGGAGATTACCGCGCATAAAAACTACTTTATCTTTTTTGAATAAAAGAGACTCAAACCCACCTTTTTATTTTGCACTCCTCTATGTACATGGATTTAACCAAGATAAGGACTTGGGAAAGATCTTTTTATATTAATCAGACTATGATTTTGCCTATATTCAATAAAGAAGTCATGGTTAGGCCTTTAAACATGTTCATCCATATTCTATGTGCATGTACATACATTTGCATTAATATATACATATACATTCATTGTGAATGACATACATACATGCACCAAGTTGAAATATAGGTCCCTAAAAAACTCAAGTCCATAAAGTCTATAACACCTGACTCAAACTAAGAAACATGAAAGACGAAGAGCACGCTCACCGTGATGCTCATTTCCAAGAACAATTAGAGTCTCTGAAGGCTAGCGTGGCTCGCATCACTAGCTTACTTGAGCAAGCACTAAAAAATATCTCTAGTGAAGGTCCTTCCAATAGACATGTCATCCAAGTGACAACTCTACTCAAAGAAAGGGTGGGAGAACAAGGTCAAGATCCTCAATATAATCTAGTATTTATATAGTCAACAACATCAACACTAATCCTTCCAGCTGTAGATGCATTTTCCAACGACTATGATTTGTGGTTATCCATAGCAAATGGTCTTCATAGACCATTTAAAATTAAAGATGGTTTTAAGATTCCTAAAGCTAGAAATGAATATAATAATAATTATAAAAAGTTGCTTTTAATGGATGTTAAAGCTATGACCACTCTATATTGTGCATTAAATAGAAGTGGATTTAATATAATCATATCATGTAAAAATACTAAAGACATTTGGCATGCCTCACAGGTACCTCACGAAGAAAATAACCAAGTTAAAGAATCTAAAATTGATACTTTAGTTCATCAATATGAATTATTCAAAATGCATTATAGTGAGTTCATAACTAGTATGTTTACTAGAATGACTTTAATAACTAATAATTTGGATGCTTCTTGGTAGGACTTATACTAATGTTGAAATTACAGGCAAGATTTTTAGGTCCATACTGAAGAATTAGGAAGCAAAGGTAATGGCTATTCAAGAAGCCAATAATCTCACCAAATTTCCATTAGAATAGCTCATCGGTTCTTTGATGACACATAAAATTACAATGGAGAAACAAGAATAAGAAGAAAAGCTAAAAAAGAATTTTGCATTCAAAACTGTTCATCATGATGAAGACCTTAGAGAGGACATTTCTCTAATTACAAAGCAATTCCAAAATTTTCTAAGGAAAAAGCATGAGAACAGAAGATTTTCAAACTTCAAGATGGATGGAAATAAATAAGAATCAAGCAAGAAAGTCCGTATATGTTACAAGTACAATAAACATGACATATCAAGGTAGATTGTCCGCTTTTTCAAAACAAGAAGAAGAATCGTCATCATAAAATAGCAATGAAAGCCATATGGAGTGATGATTTGGACTCCAGTTCAAGTGATGAATAAGAGCACGTTACAAACATGTGCTTCATGGTAATTAAAAGCAAAAATAAGATACAATCTATAGATGATGAATCTAACCCTACATATGATGAATTGAAAGATGCATTTGAATCTTTATATGATGAATTTAAAAAGTTATGTTCAAAATATAATAGATTGAAAAAGAATTGTTTATGCTTACTTGTTAAATAAGAAACGTTAGAAAGGAAAGCTTGCATTGAAATTGATGATAGTGATAGGATGAATCAACTTGAGAATGAAAACAAGTCCTTAAAAAAAAAGATAAACAAGTTAATCACAACCTTAACTAAATTCACACAAGGCTCTAAAACTCTAGAAACCATGTTTTTTTAGCCAATTGTGTGTTTTTAACAAAAGAGGTTTAAGTTACCAATCTAAAAAGAATTTAAAAGTATTTAAAAAATTATTTTGTTAAAGTCAAAAATTCCTATGATCTTAACAATAAGAGCAATTATTGTAAATCTATAGGTTATATAATTTATGCATGTTCTATTAAGAAATACAAAGTTTATAATACGACTTGAGTTCCAAAAGAAACCACCTCTAACAACAAAAGATTCAAAAAGATATGGGTACCAAAGAACTTGTCTTGATCTTTGTGTGGAGGTTTTTGGATAGTGCTAGCAAGAATTTCTAGCATAGTTAATGCTCAACATTATAATTCTATAACTAGTTTAATGAGATATTTGAAATGTATTACACATCATGCTTTCTATCAAAGATATCCTTTTATACTTCTAGGTAATAATAATACTAATTGGAACACCTTCTTAAATTATTTATTATTTATCACTAGGTATACATTCACTTTGAATATAAAAGCTATCAATTATTGTTAAATCTATTATAAAGGAAAAGTTGATAGCTCTAGCCTCCTAAGCCAATGATGAAGTGGGTTGGTTATATGACCATAAACCAATACCACCCATCTTAATTCATTTATGATAGCTTTTTTTTAATTAAAAATATGGTTAGTAAATATTATAATAAAAATATAGATAAAATAATCATTATACTGTAAGATCATATATAAATAACGGTACCACAAATTAGGGGTGAGCAAAAAAATTAATAAACTGATTAAACCGAGAAAACCAGAAAACAAAGAACTAAAAAAACCAAATTAACAGATTAAAAAATTACAAAAAAGTTCCGGTTCGATTCGGTTTTCAAAGCCTGAAATCGATTGAACCGAACCGCTTCAACTAGGCTAGCACTTAAAAAAAAAGCAAGTATAAATAGGATGTTTTCTAACCCTAAACCTAAAGTAACATTCAGTCCCCCCCTCCCTTTGCTCTCTGCATCTCTTCCCTCCCTTTACTCTCTGCATCTCTCCTCTTTGATTTTTCTTCATGCTCCACGATTGTTACTTGTTAGTTGTTAAGCTCCTGCTTCATGCTCCTTCGGTCCTTTGGCTCCCAAGTTTGAAGGGGTTTTAGTATCCCTAAACTTAAATACATTCTCAACCGCCCCCTCTCCCTATTCTTTGTCTCTCATCTCTCAAATATGTCTTCTTCTCTTCCATGCTCTCTATCTCTCATCTCTCAAATATATCTTCTTCTTCTCTATTTTCTGAGCTTCGAAGCGATCTAATTTTTTCGATTTATCAGGATTTATCATTTTGAGGGGTTAGATAGGGATTCAATCAATTTAATTATTCATTCAAGTTTCAATTTTTGTCTCATTTGAAGCTCTGTTTCTTGATGAGGTTTTAGTATGAGTTTAGATCTTTAAGCCCTTTTGATGGTTTACTTCATTTCCCACATTGTATTTTTATTCAGAAGTTACAAGCTTTTTATAAAAATAAATGAAGGATCGTTGGAGCATTTTTATAAAAAAATTAAATTCACATAAATCATATTAATTATCTTATTCAAGTTCGATTACATATTAATTGAATTTAAATTCCTTAAGATTTGCTATAATTTTGATTATTGCTCATAATTTAATACATTCTTTTTAAAACAATGCTTGAAAATAATTTTTATTTTCTTATTTTGTTATATTAGTTTAGTTCAATTTATCTTAATCTACATGACGCTTATCAATTCAGTTTGTCATTAAAACATATTAATTAGAAATTATTTAAATCGAAGATGATGTTGTTAATCTTAAGACGAAAAGACAATGATGATGTGATGATTAATATTATTAGCAACAATTACTTAAAAATTATGATGATGATTACTATTATTAAGAATTTCTTCATTCAAGAAAATTAATTACTATCTTAAATTATTCAGAATTCTATGATTTTATTATTATTATTATTTGTGTGTGTGTATTAAAAAATTTGTTCACAAATTCCTATCAAGATTCTCAAAAATTCAAATTCGCGACCGCAAATTAAATTTAATTTCTTAAAAATAATTTGAGAGAGATAATTTTCAGCTGCAGAATGTCTCTGTGATGTCAAATTTGCAAATGATGAAGTTCTTGAATAATGCCGGCATTGTGGACGCATAGATACACACATTTATCAAGTAATAATGGGCGTTCTTGAATTTTGCATGTTTCTCAGAGCCCTTTTGTGTTTCACGGAGGCAACAGACATAGTCTCATAACTATAATTAAATTGAACACAACAATTATTTGGGTTAATGCCGAAGAAAAACAGCATCACTCTTACACAATTCTTCTCGGCACTGCTTGCTAAATGCGAGCATCATAGGAGGTATCTTTAGCAAGCAAAGGTGAGCCTGTTAATAGATTCAAGCCCAGATAACATAATAGGCTAAAGTCCAGAACATGAACAAGGGACCGTGGGAGATAGCGAAGAGCAATGTAAATAGTCAATCTACTAGAATTTACAAACCTTAGCCCAGATAATTTAACTCGACTCGACGAAAGTCGTAGGTTAAAATACGCTCTGAAGGGCCACCAGAGCATATCAAAACAAGTTTTCATGAAAATCTAATGCCTCACTCTGTAAAACTAGCAGCATGATACTAAACTCAAGTGCTTTAGCTTTAATTCATGTATTAAAATCCTAGTTTTTATATTTATAGCTCGTGATTGAGCAGGAAAACAACGCCATTGCAAGAAGCTGGAATTAAATGCAACAACGTCCACTTTATTGTCTATTTTTATCAGCAACCTCAGTTGATCAGTTCAAACATGTCAAGCTTTCAAAAATAGAAGTCAAGCTTTCTGCAAGCAGCAAAAACCGGCTCATACTACGCCATGAAACATGCTATCATTAGTATAACTAGTTAGCAGCCAGCCAGCTTCCCAGTTCCAGGGATCCTAACAGTTAGCTCTCGAGTTCTTTTCATATATCGATTCATACAATTGTACTTGGACAAGAAAAAATTACATGTAAATATTTGGGAAAACTGATTCCTAACCTTGACATCAAAATCCTGTAAAGCAATATCAAAATCTTATGGAGATTTCTAATCCCTCGACTCCAAAACTTGTTGGGCATCTAAGCACCAAAGACTATACAAATTAATGTACTCTGACTGTCAACCATGCGCGCGCGGGGGGGGGGGGGGGGGGGGGGGGGGGGGGGGGGGGGGGGGGGGGGGGGGGGGGGCGCGGGGCGGGGGGCGGGGGGGGGCCGGC
>Ga0325404_1002603_pt1 | contig 19300 bp, 6 predicted proteins | sample PopdelMetagenome_18_FD_205664 | JGI IMG/M metagenome (GOLD analysis project Ga0325404, IMG submission 205664) | Populus deltoides microbial communities from Bellville, Georgia, United States - Xylem-Control-R1 | ecosystem: Host-associated > Plants > Phyllosphere > Stem > Wood/Secondary xylem... | reverse complement strand
AATAATAATAATAATAATGGAGCCTGCGTGGTAAGACAGTTGCTACCATAAATTATAAGGTAAAGTTGCCAAAGTAGTTCAATGTCTACGGCACTGACCGACAATTGACAAGGTTTTGATGGCCATAGCCTGTCTTGTTTTGTTTCCATGGGCGTGTGAGGATTGCTGCTGCGAACAGCCACTGGTTTTGCCAGGTGACTGACTCTGTGAGCTCATAGTGTTTCTTCCATGGCAGCCACTGGTTTTATGTTTTGACCTTGACCAGTTGGCATGTTTTCATCCTCATCGTCCTTGGAGGCCCACGACTTCTTTTGTGGGTTCGGACAGACTTTTTGTTGGTCGATTTTTCTTTTTTCTAGCTATTTTTCTATCAGTTTTTATGAATAGAAATTATTGTTTATATCAGTTTTTTTGTGGGTTTTTATGTATTTTTTTTTGAAAATGGGATAATAATTCGAGAAAGAAAGTCTGGATCAAGTTTATCATATCTTGGTTCAAGATTTGGATCATGGTTTGGATAAATTAACTTACATTAATTTATATGTCGATTTAAAATAATTTATTTCATTTAAAATTTATATTATATCAATCCCGAGATTGAGTCATTAATGGAAACAATATTCAACATTGACGTGAATAGAGCATGAATTGTTCAACAACGTGCAGATTGGATTGATTGTGACATTGAAACTTATTGCAATTTAATTGAAATAAATAATAGGATTTGTTAAAAACGTGTAAAAATTATTTATTCTTAAAGATTCCATTAAATATTATCAAAACATCAAATGGATAGCTGGTTAAGAGAATGAATAAAAAATAATTTATTAAAAAATTGGAATTGTATTCTCTTTATTTGATGTCAAATTCAATTAGTATGAAGTTGGATCGTATTTATTTAATTTTTTATTTTTTGAAAATGATTTAAATTGATATTTTTAGTATTTTTTTTATCAATTTGATATATCAATATTAAAAATAAAAAATATTATTTTAATATAATTTCAAATAAATAACCTCCTTCTCCTTGAAATTAATTTGTTTAATTTATCATTAAATCCAATGAATATTGGATTATCTCAAGTTATTCCACATGTGCAATCTAAAATTCTTCATGTGTGTAATACACGTCAAGGAGTCGAGTGCTTGGCACACGAAAAAATTCATAGAATTTTTTCTATTGTTCTAGATTTGCTGCAAGTTAAGATAGATAATTTCCCTCAATCAATTCAAAACTAATCATATTCCAAATATTTTATTTTTCTTTCTCTAAATAAGGCATCTCATGGAGGAGAGGAGAAAGTCCACCAAACCATACTTCGTCGTCTTGTCACCTCCCCTGAGTTCATTAATGCTATAAATCAGAATCTAAGGCAGTTTTTTCTAACACCAAGATAGAGAAAGAGAAAGAGAAAGAAGCAATATCTTGCATCTTACCAGACATCTCTCATGTGAGCAACATTGATTCTTGTTGGTGTCCTTTTTCAGTCCTTAATCTTACTTGCCTGTTTTGATTATCTTTTGTTGTTTTGGTTATGGGTGTTTTTGTTAATAGTAGTGGGTCATTTTTATTTTTTTATATTGACCGTTCTTTTGAGGGTAAATCTGAAGGGTTTTGGTCGTAGATATTTGTGGGTTTTGAATGTTTTTTTGTGGTTTTGTGATCAGTGTTTGTGAAAGATATGGCTTCTTCAAAGGTTTACTTGTTCGATGAGGTTGCCAAGCACAACAAAACCAAGGATTGTTGGCTTATTATCTCTGGCAAGGTCAGATCTCTTTCTACAAGTTTCATTTTTTGGTATTTTTTTTAGATTAAAAGTGGGGAATTCTGTTTGGTTGCTGGGAAAATTTAGTTTGAGATTACAAGATGAGAACTTTGACTTTTTGTGATTAGTTTTATTTACCCCTTTTGGATTTTTTGTCTATTGAAAATCAAATCTGTGTCGGTGCTATCAGTTTTATTGCATGATTAAGGTGTTGAAAGTTTATTTGAAATGCTTAAAATTGCAAAGTTTGTTCCTTTTAGAACCGAGTGCCATCTCTTCGTTGGAAGGAAAAGTCACTGAACATACCAAAGCAATGCTCCAGTGTTCCCTCCTCACCTAGTAGTATGTAAGAACCACTGGTCACATTTAAATTTGTGAAGCGTGTAAGTGGATAAATCCCTTATGGAAGAGGTGAAAAGAAAGGCCCATGAGAAGCTAACATGCATTATATTTGTCAAAATCTTACTGTGGTAGGAATTGTGTTATTAAAAGTTACTTGAACTATCCTGCTTTGGATATCCTGGTGAATTGACAAGTGAGGTGGCCTGCCCAAACCTCCCAAGTAAGGAAAACATGTTGATAGGCCTTCCACAAAATAAATGAATATAGGAAATTGATGCCTGAACCCAATACACATGGTCATTCGCCTTGTGTAAAATAACTCTCAATGCGATAACCGATTGTCATGTGATAATTTCCTCTTGCGGGGAAAGCACGAGCTATGGTAATTACTCTTTGAGATAGGGTGTGAACCGCCTGTTCTGCTTTTTTTTCTTTGATATGAAAAATAATGTCATTATGTGTCTAATGAAATTTTTACTTCATTGCTACTGTATTTTCTTTTTTAATTTTTATTGACGTTTTGAGTTTCATATTCAGGTGTATGATGTCACCTCGTTTATGGATGATCATCCTGGAGGCGGAGAAGTTTTGCTGTCATCAACAGGTTGGTTATGATACCAGTTCTGTTAAACCTCATAAATTTTAGCTCGAAGAGTTTGTAGGGGAATCCTACTATCTCTAACCCATTCAGCATGTCCTTTTACTATAACAGTACAAAAACCCAAATTCAACCACCTTATCTTAGTTGGTAGCATGAACTCTCTTTCATTTTTCAGGGAAAGATGCAACGCATGATTTTGAAGATGTTGGTCACAGCGATGATGCTAGAGGGATGATGGGAAAGTATGTCATTGGTGAGGTAGATGTAACAACTGTTCCCACGAAACGTGTTTACGTAGCAGCAGGTTTGGGAGGAACAAGCTTCAAAGATGACAAGTCTGAATTTCTGATTAAGATCTTGCAGCTACTCGTGCCACTCTTAATCTTGGGCTTAGCTCTTGCTGCCCGAACCTACACCAAGAAAGAGTAGAGGCAATTACTTGTACCCTTTTGATGGGTTAGTTCTGGACTTGATCAGTTTAATTTTAAATCACTCTTTTGTTTAGTTCCTCCCTTTGCAGTGTGTTTGTGCCAACTTTAGTCAGTGCTCCATAATTGGCCCGCTGGTGTGTTTGAACTGTTGGTCAATGGCAACTGGACAATGTCTGATTTTGTTGGATGATAAGCAGGAAACGTTTCTTTTTTTAAACTCTCTAACCTTTGTTCCATTCTTCTATCAGTAGCTGATTAATTGTTTCCCCTGGAAAAACCAGTAAAGGTGTGAATGTTGATTTACATGATGTTAAGAGGACCAAAATGAAATTTTGGTTGGTGGGTAGAAGCATTATCCTTGATGCTTTTGACCCACCACATGCTTAGCCAGGGAAATTGCAGTGTGGTCTCTCACCAGATACTAGAGAAGGAGTGAAAAATTATACGTCCACGAAATTGCCTATTACAAAAAAAAACTAAATGTCTTTCACCCTTCTACAAAATTACTTTGGATTAAAAAGTGTAAAGATAAAATTATTCTTATTAAAAAAACTAGCTAAATATGTAATTGGGGGTAAGATTGGTTTTTTATAGGATACATTTCCTATTAAAAAAATAATTTGAGATAAAATGGTTTTTTTTTTTTTGCTACAATATAAATATTAATTTGACCTTCAAAACATAAATTTTTAACCTTTAGATGGGGAATTTTTATCTTTTCAAAAAAAAAAAAAAACAGTTAAGTTATAGCTATGCTCTTGAAAGGAAAAAAAAATATACATGTATTGAGGGGTTTTTTTAAAAAAAAACAATGCAAATATAAAATTACCCTTAGGTTTAAAAAAAAATAAAACTGTATATAGGGGCACATTAGCAAAGTGATCATAGTCAAGAAGGTATGCTGCCACTTCCCTGAACCCTGTCTCCGCACAGACCGTTTCAAACCCGGTTGCCCAGGAGCTTTGCCAACAAAACCTTTTGGATTGTTTGGTGCCAAAGGTTCTTCATCTGTTGGCTTCACAATGCCACCTGAATGGCTCTGCCGCATTCTTGCTGGTGGTTGTCTAGCACACGTGTGTTGAATATAAATAATAATTTATATGTATGAAAAAATTTAAGGTCAGCAAGATTGCGTCTTTCCAGCAGTTCATTCCACATGATTTTGGTGCCAGTGATCACGGGACATCAAGCTTCCCAGTATCTTCTGTGCATCGTATTGGGATATTAGACATTAGAATTTTTAACAATGACAGACATGCTGGGAACCTTCTAGTCAGGAAGCTTGGTGGTGTCGGGAGATCTGGGCGAGTGGAGCTGATTCCAATTGATCATGGGCTTTGCTTACCAGAAACATTGGAGGATCCATCCTTCGAGTGGATTCATTGGCCTCAAGCTTCAATCCCGTTCTCAGATGACGAGCTTGACTATATAGAAAAACTTGATCCTGGCAAGGATTGTGATATGCTGCGAATGCAGCTTCCGATGATCAGAGAGGCTTGCCTGCGGGTTCTAGTTCTCTGCACAATTTTTCTCAAGGAGGCTGCCATCCATGGTCACTGTCTTGCTGAAATCAGTGAGATGATGAGCAGGGAGTTCCGACCTGGTGAGGAGGAACCCAGTGAGCTTGAGCTTGTGTGCATTGAGGCAAGGAGGTTGATAGCCGAGAGGGAGGCTTTTTCTCCCAGGGGTGATTTGGGAGATGATCAGGAATTCCAATTTGATTTAGACTGCGATGAAACACAATATGACTTCACTGCTAAGCTAACAGCAGATGACTACATGATCAGGTCACCATTCCAATTTGGAATTGGAGCTGGGAGTGGTCGTTTCCCACTCTCAAAATTGGAGGAAAGCATTGAGGAGGACGAGGAAAGTGAAGGGGAGGAAGAGCAAGATTGTTTTGCTGCCCTGCGTACTCTTGAAAAACTCCCAACCATTTCAAAGCTTTTGATGCGACTCGCCACCCCAAGTACAGTGAAAAGGCATGTGTGCCGAGCGATAAGCAGAGTTGCTCCAACCAAGGGTTTTTCCTCCCTCCCTTTTTTACTTCTCACTTCTTCTTTTTTGAAATATATTTTACCTTAAATTATTTATTGAGTTTTTTTTTTCTCATCCATTCACAATTAATTTTTATATTAAATTTAATTTTAATTTTTTTAATTATAGTGTATCTAGTCTTGAATCATTTATCAAGTTTTTTTTTTTTTAAATTCATCCATTTGCATATGGTTTTATATTAAATTTGATCTTTATTTTTTTAATTGTGAAGTATTTGGCCCTAAATCCTTTATTGAATTGATTTATCTTTGAATTTCATTCCTTAACATTTTATTTTTATATCAAATATGATTCTTATTTTTTTGATTGTTATTATTAGTTGTTTTTATTCTTTTCTAGATTGAAATTGTTTTTCAATTTCATTCATTATAATTTGGTTTTATTTTATTTTTGTGTCAGATTTGGTTCCTTTTCTTTTTAAATCTATATTTTTTAGATTATTTTTTTTAATTTATTTTTTTTATTTTATCTCTAATTATTTTGGGAATTTCATCTAGATTAGACTTTATGCTATAATCCGGTTTCATGATCCGTGTTATAAAATTCTAAAAGTTGGACCAAGTTGACTTCAGTTATTTTTTTAAAATTTCATTCATCATCATTGAATTCATTAAAAATTGATATTCTTTGTTTTCTTGGTTTTGGATTCATTTATTAATTAATTTTTTTTAATACTTCCCTTCAATTCAAGATTTTTGTTTGTCCTCTCAATTTTTTTCTTCATTATTCTCTTAATTGTTATTTTTTTTTATTTTTTTATTTCATCATTCGATATTTTAATTATTGAGATTTGTCTCCTAGGTTTTTTGTATTGTTTATAAGCCCTATCCAGAAGTCAATCTGGGACAATAATCGGGTCACCAGTCGAGTGGGTTGACTCGAGTTAACCTAAATCAACCAAATTTTTTTGTTTTATAAAAAAATCAAAATAATACCATTTTGAATAAAAAGAAAAAAAAAATAGTCAAAGTTAACAAATAAACATTTCCACACAAGATAGTTTAGCTTCAACCAGATTAATGAAGAACTAAAAAAGATTACATCATTTAAGTCTATTATTATCAGTTAAAAGGATAAGCTGCAAGCACCAAAACCTGCCATAATCGACTAGCTATTACTATCAGGCATGATACCTTTGTTACAAAACAGGCTTCAGCATTTGTAAATTTCAAATGGATTCTGTCGGCATCCAGCTGAAAATACCTTTGGTTACCGTATAATTTGCCATTGATCTATTAAGATAAGCCCTTCCTAGACAGAAAATATTTGGGATTCAATGATCCAAATCTTGATATTTCTCATTCAATATGGTACATTGATCGACAATACAGATCCCACCTGCTTGATTTGATTTGGCGAAGATGAAGATCGTTTCTGTATTCAAAATAAATGGTTTGAGTAGAACGCATATAAAAATCTTTTAATGTAATGCCACTTCAACTAAAGACTTGAAAGCGAGCAGGTAGCAGCATTGCTGAGGATGGATAACCTCCTCCTTCGGGCACGTTTGGAGCATAACATAAGGAGGCTGGCAATACTCCTTACTTACAGAACAAAAACCTTTAAAAGAATTGAAGGACATAAATCACTGATAAAATGTTTGAAATGAAGTCATCGGAAGGGTGCCTCTATCTTGTCATGAAGGTTCACTACCAGATTATGCGCATCATCGAGGAGTTTCCATACATCAAGGTGCCCAGACATGCTATTGCATTCCCTTAAGATCTCGTCCATGCTGCTATATTTCTCTATGATTAATTTCCTTTTCTGTAACACAGAAGCTGCAATAGCATAAAGCAATAAATCCTCTGTTGGTGGTGCTCGCTGCCTTATCCTGCTCCAAGCAGACTTTCCAATACCAGCCCTTATTGCTGCCTGATCTGCCCACATCACCTCCCATAGGCAAATTGTCTGTTCAAATGACAATTCTCTCCTGAACAGCACCACTACCATCCTATAAACAAAAAAGCAATCCTCAGCCTGTAGCTTCTCCAAGTGCCTGTAGAGGTGGGAGTCTTTGCATTTGATAATCTTGGAAACAATACTGAGTTGCCTTCGAATCCCCACTTCATCAAGCCTAAAATTATGCCTAGCCTTTCTCATGAAACCCACAAAACACCAGAAAGCCTCATGATCCTCTGTGACTACTGCAATTATTGGAGAAAGTAGATCACTCATGCCCTGGCAATACCCAATTTCAGGGTCATAGACTGCATAGGCTTCAAGAATAGCAACTAGTCTTGCAGCATGGAAAATTCTGCACGGTTCCAGCGAATCATAGTCCTTCAACCCAACAGCGTCTGCAGCATGACGTGCTCTTAACTCTGAAACTGTTGCCTGAGACGGAGAATATGGAATCCATTCGGCATTGGCTCGCACTGCATCAACACGAATGATCCGCTGCCATGTGGAAAAATTTTCGCCAGTGCATTGGTTTGGATGTAGCTCAGTCCTTGAGGGAGAAGTGTTCTCTTTCAAAGGCACATCAAGATCATTCTCTTCCCTGCCCTCTGAAGAGGAGGAAGCCTGAATGACTTCAGGATCTTCAGAAGATTCTGAGTCAGAAGACTCGGTGTTTAGTGCAGAGGCATCAGTGTTTGTGGTCTGTCCTGAAGCATCATAACCTTCCAACAGTGCACTGGAAGGGTCATCAGAGTCCTCAACATCAGGACTCCTTTCCTCGCTGGAAAGAGACTCCCTGGCACTAACCACATCTTCATAACTTGAATAGTCAGAGTCTTCAGCAAGACTTCCACTGTCCTCAATACAGCTTCTTTCACTGGTTCCTTTGGAGCAATCATCACTGTGTTTGCGAAGTCGACGGCACTGTCTGCGAAAATTCTCATATTCCTTTCTGCAGCCAAAGATTGTCAAGAAAAAAACCATATGAGAATAGAAGTCAAAAGAAAACAGAAAAGGCTTTACATTTAGGGGCTTCAATACCACCAATCAAATTATCCATGATCAAAATAGCTCACAAGTAGTCTGAATCTATAAATTGAGCGAGTAGACAGTACCTTTTCTGAATTCTTATAATCTCTCTCTCTTCTGAGGTACTATTCAAGTCATATCTGTTAACATAAAACAAGACCCACACATGTTGGTGATGCAGGAACAATGTGATAGTATAAACCAAAATTGGCTGGTACAGAACTCTTAAATGATTTAAAACACAAAGAAATTCAAGATTAAGGTTCTGGAAAGAAAGAACAAGGTGCATCGGGAAAGAGGACATGAAGACGTAAACCAATGAATAGCATTTCCAGGTCAATGATTTAAAACACACAAAATAAATACCAATAAATAAATGGAAAAGGAGATGAAAAAAAGCATAAATTTTACAATTTCACTGTTCAAATGCAGTAAAGTTCTCCCAAGTAACCAATTCAGGGGAAAAGGACTCACAACGGTCCTTCAACTTCTTGATTTTAATGTGATATTTCAGTGGAACTCTCATCAAACATCACGGTAACACTGATGAAGAGGTTGTAAGGACCACACTTGAAGATGCATTAGCTAAGAGACCTTTTTCAATTGAGTGATAGATGGAGGGATGTGGTACAGCTAACCATTTTTAAAATATCATTGACCAGAACTCAATAGATGAGCAGGAAGGAGTACACAATGAATCTGATGTAAAATGCAAGAACACAAATTTCTACAAAATTGAACACCACTTCATAGTGTGAATTTAGCGGAAGGAAAGATAACTGAAATCCTTTCCAGGGTAAGCCAAACTCATACCATGAAGTTCAGAAGAACACATTCAGGATCTATCCTAAGCCATGAGACAGAAGCAGCAGCTAAAAACATATATGACAATAAAATAAGGTTCAATATGCTTACACTCCAAGGAGGAATGGCCAGACCTCTGCTCTAATACTTGGATCAATACCCTACAAGAGAAACATAAGAGATAAATATTCCCATGAAACTGCCATAGCAAAACACAAATTGTAATTGGAATGATTACTCACTCCGCTTCGAACTTTCTTCAAAAACTTAACTCCACCATCACGGAGTTTGCCATCGGGTGTAAACAAACTTTTCCATTGCCTAGGAGTAAGGGCATGTTTTCTCTTCCTTCGAGACCATGGCGACTTAAGCCGGCCCCTGCAATAAAAGAACAATATTGATCAAGTTCCAGTAAAAAAAAAAAAGTGAACGTGAAAGGGCACCAGCAAACAGCTCACTTTATTTGGTAGTTTCCCAAGTTTTTTTCAAAAAAAAAACAGCTAAGATTTTGAAAGACCACCCATCTCTAATTCAAATAAAATAGAATTTTTGCAAGAAACATTATAAATAATTTAACGAGAGAAGCCTGCTATAAGATAAAGTTAAATCCATACCCTAACTCCCGGAAATGTAATGCAAAAACAAACAAATCTTCAATTTTCAACTCAATAATCAACACCATTGTTACTAAAAAAACAAGTTATGCATTAAATTACCAATAACCCGTGTCAAAAAATTCCGTGAAAATAATAAAAAAATAAAAATTGCCTAAATTGACCAAGCCAAAGCCACACCCATTCCATCTAAGAAAGCAGTAACTTAAAAAAAACCAAAGAGAAAAAGAACAAGTGGAGTGAGTAGTAGTAGTAGTAGTAGTAGTAGAGAGTAGAGACTGTAAACACGATCTACACTTAATATTTCTTCAAGATCGGATCTGAACAAAGCAAAAAAGAAGAAAATCACTAGAATCATCAAGAAAGAGTAAAAGAAAGTAGTTTCAGAGAGAGAAAAGGAGGACTCACCGATCAGAAGAGGAAGAGGAGGAACAATAAGCCGGTGAGGAGGAAGTAACTACAAAGAGAACCGAACGCAAATGAATCCACGATGAAGACGAAGACGAAGACGAAGACGACGGAGGAGAAGATGAATTTGACGAAGACGACGATGTTTGACTCCGTTTTAGAGCTTTCATCTACTTAATAATCTCACTCTTTCCTTCAAAATATTTCAAAAAAATTAGGGTTTTTTTTGTGGTTCTTCTAGTATTATTACCTACTGGTAGTGTAGAGCAGGGCGGCGAACACGGCGATTCCGGCTACGGCAGTGAAAGCAAGAGTTGTTCTCGACGACGGCGCCACTGGCACAAATTCCCACCAGAATCTGCCGCCGCCGCCGCCACCGGAGAGCTGGATTCCGCCGTTTGGACTGTTGCTGCTGCTGATTAACATCGAGAGAGAGACCGCGGAGGGATCTGTGAAGCTACCGAAATGACCTTTCTTCTTTCAAGTTTGATGCTGCTGCTTCTTTGTGATTTTTTGAAGAGTGCGGGGCAAAAGGTAAATTAACAGATTTTTTTGGGTTTTTAACTTTTACTTCTAACTACTTCAGTTGAGAGAGAGTTTTTGTTTTGTCTGTCTCTAGACAGCAGACGCTACTGGTGGAGATAAAGTGAGGGAGAGGGGTGGGTCTTAAAATAAAGAGTTAACCATAACAGCTTAGTCCCTATAGTTTAACATAACTAATTAACTAGTCCATTTTATTTGAAAAATTATATATTTAGTCCCTATGCTCTAAATATTTTTATAACTTAGTAGTTCTTTTTGTCAACTTAATGCTATTTAGAAAAGGAGAGAAAAAATGGATAAAAGTTGTAAAATTAACAAGGAAAAGAGATTTTTCTAAACAAAAATTTATTAAACAATAATAATTAAACTTAAAAGGGTTGATTCGATGGTTAAAAAGGTATGCTCCTTTTTTAATTATCAAAATTAAAACTTAAAATTAAGCTCTAAGGAGTAAAATCTCGTAAGATATTGTTTATATGTAACTTATTTTTGATTTGATTCGAGAGGTTGACTTGATCTTAATGCATGAAAATTGATATGAATATATTGATAAAAACTCCGGTATTTTAAGGATACAAATTATTTTATACTCCATCTACTTAATTCAAGCTATATATATTAATTAACAATTACATTAAAGTCGATAATTTATATGATTTTATTGATATAAGAAAGTGAAAACAATATATAAAAATAAAAATAAAAGTCAATTTTTATATGATTATAAATGACTTAATTTAATTTAATGAAATGCAAAAACTTACATACTTTGAATACTAGAGTTTTTTTTTCCTTGAAGGATACCGTTTAGTTGTATTATCATATAAAAAATTGAGGATGGTCAACATTGTTCAGGGGACTATATGTTATTTTTTTATACCACAAGGATTAATCAATCATTTTTAATAAATCACAAGGACTGGGTTATAATTAACTTAAAAATAAAAGGACAGTAGATTGATCTTGATTGGTGCAGCAGCAGTAGAGTAGTTTATCTTATCTATAGAAATACACTAAAAGTTTGTTTGGAATCACGGTGATGGTTGTTATTTTAAAGTGTTTTTTATTTATAAATATATTAAAATAATATTATTTTTAATATTAATAATGAAAATTATCTGAATAAATTAAAAAAAATTGAAATAAAAAATTAATATTTTTTTAAGAAACACATTTAAAATATAAAAACAAATAGTATCTGCCCAACTACTAGTCTTGGTCCTCTCTGGAAAAAGTTGGGGGGTGGGACCTTAACCCCTTTCTTATACTATATGATAATTTATTATTATTGTTGTTATTTTATAGTTAGGCCTAAATCAAATCTTATATCTTCTTATATTTACCACCGACCTATCTAATACGACAGCGTATTAATCCTTGCAAAAGTTAACTACTAACTAGTAGTGTGTCACAATGTTTTTTAGGAGAACAGAAGGAATATCGGTGATTAGGAGTGTAACCACCTGATCTATTGTTTTGATGCTTTTGGATATTTTTCCTTTTTCTAATTGTTAGAATATTCATCTATCCATTTTTATGCTTATGATATATAATCTGATCGCAGGTTAAATAGATTGACTTATGAATCAATTGATTAACTCGAGTTTATTAGGAATTTTTTTTAATGAAACAATTTTCTTGTAGATAAAAATTAAAAAATAAATCGTTGACTAGGTGACAAGTTGATTCACCGAGTTACTCAAGTTTGATTAAAAGAACTTCCATAATAGTTTAAAACAAGTTGGGTCTAGACTAGTCGTCGAGCCAACTTATTAGATCAATCTGAGTTGAGTTTATATATATTAAAATTGAATAGTTTAAGTTATTTTTTTAATAAAAACGACGTGATTCTTAAAAAAAAAATCAACACGAGTCAAGTCACTCAAATCTCAAATTTAACTGGAAAAACTCTCAGAATAGTTTAAAACCAAACCTGTTTCAAGCTAGTCACCGGGTGGGATCATGCTTAAAAATTGTGGTTGTATGAACTGTGATTAAACGGTGAAGTAATTTTTTTAAGTGATTTTTACTAGGGCAAATTAACATCCTCATGAGTATAAATATCCAAGCTCTCCAAGTCAACCTCAAGGATTTGATGATTGGAAATTGCATACCTTGATCATATAGCTTGTGAAGTAAGATTAAGTGGGAACCTGTAATTTCAACGAAGTATATATTAAAGTAAAAAAGTCAATTGATTTGACAACGATGAATCAATAGGGTAGCTACCGTGTGTGGAGATTGCCTTCCCTGTGTGAAGAGATGCTGTTGGGATGACTTCAAGCGTGTTCGTGAATGTTTTTAAAATAATTTTTTATATTAAAATATATGTTAATAATATTTTTTTATTTTTTTAAAATTATTTTTAATATCAGTACATCAAAACAATTCAAAAAATACAAACTGTATTTAATTTTTTAAAAAAAAATTTTAAAATTTAATAAAATATAATTACAAATACAATACCAAACAGTGCCGAAGAACTTTAAAGGAGTCTTTTCCTCCCAAGATCCATGTCAATCGAGATTTTTTCCAGTAAATCCTAAAGAGGTTGCGCATTTACTATATCAATACAATTTACCAATTATAATCACTAGCCTCTTTTTTTTTTAATTAATATAGATATTCAAGCTAAATTATATGTATCTTAACTAATTTTATAAATTCTAAAAATTTAAAATAATGTAAATTTTTATCGGTTTTAAAATTTATGGGACTCAAACTAATGATTTCTAGAAAATAAATTTAAAATCTAACTAATTAGATTACACTCCTCAAAATTACTATAATCATTAATTTTATAAACTTTATGATTGTTCATCACAAAAACTCCTGTGAAATATTATAGAATTATTATGTTCTCTACAAACATTGCAAAAATCTTCTTTTTATTTCAAAATATCCTTGATGTTTTTTTAAACTATTTTCTTAATATTAAAATATTACTGTAACTTTTAATGTTGCTATTTAAACAAACAATTAAGTTAAAAAAAACTGTAAATTATAGTTTTTTCTAACCAAGTTTTCAAGAGTGAATTCTTAATACAAAGGTAAAACGCAGGCCGCACAACACGAACAAACAAAGTTTGAAGATATTCCGAGTATTAAATGAATTTTTTTTATAATACTTTTAGAATTTTAATGATTATTATAGTCTTATATAGTTCAAGGAGTTATGGTAATTAATTAATTTACTCTATGAATAATATGGTTGGTCTCGTCAAGTATACTATATATTTCTCTGTACCAAAAATCATGTGTAAGAGTTTGGTAAGACCATAAATTCTAACTTTGTTGCATATGTACAATTATAACTTTATTGTTTCAGCTTGAAATTCACAGTTCTTTGCTTGAAACTCAAGTTATAACTTCGTTTTTTTTAGGTTTTTTTTTCCAGTGAAAAAGTCAATGATGAGGATGAGTAAAGTTGAAGATGTGATTAAGTAATCTAGCCCATTTATACTAATTACCATCATCAAACCCTAAGGCCACACCAACAACAGTGATATGTCTTCAACATGGAAGGAAAAATTAAAGTGTTTGCAGCAGCATGCCCCGTTTGCCATTCTGATTTCCACAGTGCTAATTAGCATGATCGTGGACGCCTCTGTCAACTAAAGAACAAAGGGTCAAATGCGGTCAAATTGGATTTGATTAGACAATGATCATGATTATGTCTAGATAATGGATTAATTTCCCTTGGACAGTGATCATGATCAAGTTTGCTTTGCTGTCTTCCTCAGAAAAGAAAAGAAAAAAAAGGGATAGGGGAAAAGAAAAGGAAGAGAAGGAGAGAAGCGTTTGCTTTTGATTCGGCTAGCGTCTTGTGCTAAAACTAGCTTGGTCAAAAGTTCTGCAGAGGGAGGAACCACATTTTTGTGCTAGAATTTCTTGATATGGCTAGAGCTTGATCCATGCTAGCTCGAACACTCAAGACCGGGCTCATCTCGCCTCCGATTGTGGAGTAAATTATTCGAATTATTTGGAATATTTATAAAAAAAAAACTAGTTTAAATCAACCGCATGGAGTGGTTTTTATGAATTTTTTGTTGGATGATTTCGGTTGGAAAATTAAAAGAAATTGGCATTAATCTTCTAATTAATACAATTATCGAATTTATCTTCCTTCTTAAAAAATACAATTATTTTTTATTTTTCAAGGTTAAAGAAAGTTTAGCCCGACTCGCGGGGTCTGGCGTGCCATTAATCCAGTGAACTTCTAACTAATACGAATCATTACTGTAGATTTAATCAATTTAAAACTAATATGAACCAACACCGTAAATCCTAAACAATGAAAAACCAGATAGCAGCAGCTGGATTGCCAGAAAGAATCCATGCTACAAGCCACAGCTTGTTTAACAGTGGGTTTAGCTTCTTGCACTGACTGCTCTTGGCTGGCTGGTGCTGCAAACACCATCCATTTGTTAGCTAGTAAAAACGAACCTTGATTGCTTCCCTAGCCTAGCCTAGCCTAGCCTAGCCTATAACCAGAAATCCATGGAACTCAGCTTGTAGATGAGGAAACCGAGGGAAAAGGGGACGTAAGAGGGTCAACAAAATCACGCGCAGTGATTTTGGACAAAGAAAGGTATAAAAAAATAAAGAAGAGAGAGGAAAAAAACAAAAAAAAAGTAGATAAGAGACTAGACAGCAACAGAAGTGTAGATGACAACGATTTCTAACGTGAGTGTCATTGTTACTTGGTTTTGGAAGTCATACCTAACATATTACTCCATTTTCTTAATTTCATGTTTTAATATCTCATATATTTTCAATTGTATCCTTCCATTTGAAACTATCTTCTTAAAAGGCATGGATTGGGGGATTTAATTGAGGAGTGTCCAATGCTTTAGGGATTGGATTGAAAAGGAGTTTAGTTTAGGGATCTAAGTGGGAATTGGTGGATAGTTATGGGACTAAATTGAGGTTACCCTTTTGTTTTCCATTAGAAATTAAACTGGGGTTGAAAGCTAATTATGAATTTGAGACTGTCTGAAACGATGGCGAAACTGGGAGGGGCAAAGCGACTGTAGGTAGATAACTTTTCTTTTCTTTTCTCTTCTTTTTCACCCTTTAACTTTTACTTTCTTTACATTCTGGACCTCGAAAAAGACGTCGAAATGCAGATGAAGGGAAATGATCAATCACACGAGAGCATGTGTGGGCACAGGCAGCAGGCAATTGCAGACAAAAACATGAACATGAAAAAAATCTCTTGCTGCATGGATGGAGATAACCTGTGCCCCCACATGTACGTTATGGATCATCTTTAACACTGTGCATCAAATGCTGGGCCTTGAACCTATCTAGCATTGTGCCCTACACCTTCAACCTTTCGTCAATCATGAAAGAGATTCAAGAGAATAAATGGGCTCCAATTTCCATGAGACAACGACAACACCCTCTGAGGGTGTCACGTAAACCATGCTTACTTATGATCCAATTCTTTATGGTCCACCACTGTTGTACCATTCTACACACCCATCTTTTCTGGGACCAATGTTTTCTTTTTCTTTTTCTTTTTTTGTCTATAATGTGTGTTGTCAAGTTATAAGTTTTCTGCAGAAACTAGGGTTTTGTTTGTTTGTGCGGTGATTAATGGTACTTTTTATGTTTGGTCAATCAACAACGCATACCAACATATACGACGGTTTTGCATGTATAATACTCTAATCTTTCTATGAAGTTTAGTTAAGAATAAATTATAATTTGTATTTTATGTTATGATAGTTTTTATTGTTGTGATCTGAAGAAGCAGGTTGGAAATCGCACAAACGAAACCACAACATCGGGAGCGATGGTGGCTCTGCCATGCTAGTCGGCAGCTGTGCATAGGCATTAGCTAGCTATATTGTAAACCATTCTTCAATGGCTTTGGTTCAATCTTTAATACTGAACAGGCAAGAATCCTGAAGGACTTTCCCGTTCAAATATTAGCATCTCGGCGGTCTCGTTGCAATCAGCAGTGATGGGTCTGTGCATAAACAGAATCGGATGCTGATCAGTTCCAAAAAGAAGCAATGCAGGCTAAAAATCGTCTCCATCCCGAGATTAGTGCATTGCAGAAATCATAAAATGGGCACGAACAATCACTGTAAAAGAGCAAAATGGTAATCTTGAATTCGTTAGGGAGGAAAAGGAATCGGATGAATGCCGACAAATGGAGAAAAGGCAAGAAAAATGAGAACCAGAGAAGATTTTTTTTAGCTAAAAACACATCAAGCTAGCTTCAAACGATATTTCATCATTTTTTTTATTAAGGCCACCAAGAAGGCATCCCCAGTACTGTTCCTCAACAGTTACTGAGATTATTACAATAGCCATTAGTAAACATACTGATCACAGTCAACGAAGCATACACAAGATGCTTGTCTTATTGTAAATAAAGCTAGGGAATCATTTCACTCCTGCAGCTTTGAAGCTGCAACTTTGTCCAAAAACCACCTCAATTCTTCTTCTGGTGTCACCCTCTGAACAGGCAGCAATTCGGGATTTTCAGTCTTTCCCAATGCTTTGTAAACCGCATCAACTTCACCAGGACCGCACACCACCATGGCTATATATGCAGATGAATTGATGACAGGAAAGGTAAAGGTAATTCTCTGTGGAGGTGGTTTTGGTGAGTCCATAATGTGAGTAACCCATTTCACATTTTCCTCGAGAAGTGGATGCCCAGGGAACAGAGAAGCTACATGTCCATCCGGACCCATCCCCAGAAGCATGAGATCAAACTTTGGGAATCCAGTCACCGATGATTTGGCTAACACCCCAGTATCAACCAAATGCTTGAGAACGGTTTGGTAATCCTCAGCTGCACCTTCAGCTGACAGGGCATCATTGATGGCATAAACCTGACCGGCGGGGATCGGTACCTACGAAAAACAGGGAAGAAGTCAGGGTTTTTCTGATTAAAAAACGACGGGAACCAGCAACATTAGAAGTGGAATAAGCACGAAGAATACTCTGAGCCTTTAAGGTTTTATATACCACCCTTTCAACATCAACTAAATAAAAATTGAAGGACTCTGCGCCTTCGAGATATCGCTGTTACTGTACTCGTAAAAATTAGAAAGTTCTCTCTCGTACGCACCAGAAGAAATCGATGATGATAACATCACAGCTAAAGAACATTCATGAAAATGAGCAATAACAATCATTCCAATTCAGCTTCAACCAGTTCCATAACAAGATTAATCCACTTTAACAAGGCCATTTTTCAAAATTATTTGACTGATTAAATATTTTTGTTCACTTATCAATCAATCATTATTTCTCTTCTTTCTGCAAAATAACTAAAACAATAACCAGACAAGCCTTTCCCCTTTCATTCAATATCTCCATGCATTTTAGATTGTTTCCTTGGGACTTTTTCTGTAAACAAATTTGCCTTCACTTTTGCAAAACCAAGAGTTATAACATGGAAGCTCATTCATCACAATATTCACATTGATTCCTCAGTTAATATTTAGGCAACACCATCAAATGTATGATCACTGATTCCACAGCAAAATGTTATTAAATTTGAGAGAAAACCAGCAAAATGTTATTACCTTAGAGAGAAAACCATCAAAGGCAAGTTTATAGTTACTGTCAACATGATTCCTAGGAACAACTCTCTCATCCACCCAGAAAACATGCCATTTTGACCACTCTACCGAATCAACATAAGGCGGCTCTGTCAATTTCCTGAAAACAAAAATCCCAACCCATTAAACACCATCATCAGCCAAGATTTAAAAAAACTTCAAACCCACCAGTCACCAGCAAGCTAGATCAAATTCCACTCACACATGAAATCGCATAAATTAAAAATTCTCAGAAATCCCCTAATCCTAACATTAAATCCTTGTCTTTTGACTGTACAGGAAAGTTGTACTTAGCGTGGTGCATCGAAACTAGCTCTCACGAAAAAACGAGATCACATATATTCAAAGAGGCACAAAGGGTGCTCAGCTGTTCAACCTCAACATTTCCAGCAGTATTCCAGATAAGAATATGATCAAATCAAAATGACCAGTAACTAACCTGATGCTGTCAATGAGATAACCTCCAGACAAAACAACAGTGAAAGACCCTCTCTCTTTAGCAAATTTAGCTGACAAATCGGCAACATATTTGGCCAAGGAAACAGCCACATCCTGTTCCGTGTCATACACCTTCACCACTTTCTTGTTATTCTGATCTGCCATGAATGATGATGATGAAGACTTTGCTTTGCAGCAGCAGACAAATCTCTTGAACAGTTAAACTCTGTGCCAGTAACTACAGAAACAGTCCTGTGCTTATTGGTTTCTTGGAAAGAAATACAACGTGGGGTTTTGTGATTATTATGGGAATATTTTAACGAGGTTTTTGTCTGCGAAGAATGTGGAGAAAGTTTGTGATGAGGTTGCCGCTATGGAACCACGTTGTGCCTGTTTTTATATATCTCTAGCCGTCGAACTTGGATCAATGGTTGAATCTTCTTATTAACAAGATTGGACCCAAAAAAACAGGGTTTGGTCTTACATTCTTGAACGTTGAAACATTTTGGCCAAAAATGTATCAACGGCAGACATTTCAATGATCGATATCTTCTTTTTGGGTAAAAATCTATGATATAATTTTTTAGTGAGATTATTTGTAATGATTATCCATGTCTATGTTTATATTAAAAAAATTATTGTTAATAATTGTTAAAAAGTTGCTAGCCCGATCTTACGTTGAGAAAATTCTTGCACTATATGATAGTATTTTTTTTTTACTATAATAGTAAAAAACCTCTTGTGATTTTTTTTGAAAAACTCCTTTTAAATTGGC
>Ga0325404_1002599_pt1 | contig 19331 bp, 16 predicted proteins | sample PopdelMetagenome_18_FD_205664 | JGI IMG/M metagenome (GOLD analysis project Ga0325404, IMG submission 205664) | Populus deltoides microbial communities from Bellville, Georgia, United States - Xylem-Control-R1 | ecosystem: Host-associated > Plants > Phyllosphere > Stem > Wood/Secondary xylem... | reverse complement strand
AGTTCGAAAAAAATTATGGGCTTGTGCCACAATTTTCAACGGAATCACCGACGGCAATCACAGACGGACATCACTGATGGAAATCACACATCCCGAAGCGAACGCCTGTGAGATGCACTATTACCGACGGAATTATCGGCGGTAAATGTCCGTCGGTAATTTCCAACGGAATTACCGACGGATAAAAATAAAAAGTCGGCATTTTCAAAAATTTTAGTGCGCATTTCAATTTATTTCTGACGGAAATTAATGCCACCGATAACAATTAATGTTTCGTCGGTAATTCCGACGAAAATATTGGCATATAAACCCCCCCCAATTTGGTTCATTTTCTCTTGGCTCTCATCTCTATTTCTTCTCCTCCCTGTTTTTAGTTTAAGTTTTGGAAGAGATTTGATTGTTTTGGTAGTAGTTTTCAACATTTTAAAAGGTATGTAATGGTTTTTCTTTATCTTTGTATTTTTTTTATTTTAATTATCATTATTTTTTTGGTGTTCTTTGTTTTGTGTATTTTTATAGATAAAATCTAAAAATCAACACTATTAAGGTATGCATTTTTTATTCCAAAATTTATTTTGAATTAATGTATTGTTTTTTTAGTTTTGTGTATTGTTTGTTTTGTATTTAGGATGTTTTGTTTAGTGTTATTGAAATATAGAATTAAATTTAATTAGTTTATATTAATTTTAGGATATTATTGTTTGTATTGGAATAATTGTTATTGTTGAATTTATGTTATAAATGTGAATTGAAATACAGAATTAAATTTAATTAGTTTATATTAATTTTAGGATATTATTGTTTGTATTGGAATAATTGTTACTGTTGAATTTATATTATAAATGTGAATTGAAATATAGAATTAAATTTAATTAGTTTTTATTAATTTTAGGATATTATTGTTTGTATTGGAATAATTGTTAGATTGTTGAATTTATGTTATAAATGTGACTTGAAATATAGAATTAAATTTAATTAGTTTATATTAATTTTAGGATATTATTGTTTGTATTGGAATAATTGTTATTGTTAAATTGGTATAGATATTAGGTTGTATATATGATGTTGATGGAGATTATATGGATTGTGGTTATTGTAAAGATTGCAGGTTTGAAAACTGTGAGTAGTCTCCAATATAAGGGAGGTGCTGCCGAATTTTTATTAATGATTGAATTCCTAATGATATTAGGTTGTATATATGATGTTGATGAAGATTATATGGATTATGGTTATTGTAAAGATTGCAGGTTTGAAAACTGTGGGTAGTCTCCAATATAGGGAGGTGCTGCCGAATTTTTATTAATGATTGAATTCCTAATGATATTAGGTTGTATATATGATGTTGATGAAGATTATATGGATTATGGTTATTGTAAAGATTGCAGGTTTGAAAACTGTGGGTAGTCTCCAATATAGGGAGGTGCTGCCGAATTTTTATTAATGATTGAATTCCTAATGATATTAGGTTATATTTATGATGTTGATGAAGATTATATGGATTGTGGTTATTGTAAAAATTGCAGGTTTGAAAACTATGGGTAGTCTCCAATATAGGATAGGTGCTGCCGAATTTTTATTAATGATTGAATTCCTAATGATATTAGGTTGTATTTATGATGTTGATGAAGATTATATGGATTATGGTTATTGTAAAGATTGCAGGTTTGAAAACTGTGGGTAGTCTCCAATATAGGGAGGTGCTGCCGAATTTTTATTAATGATTGAATTCCTAATGATATTAGGTTGTATATATGATGTTGATGGAGATTATATGGATTGTAGTTATTGTAAATATTGCAGGTTTGAAAACTGTGGATAGTTTCTAGTATAAAGGAGGTGCTGCTGAATTTTGTTTTTAAACAATTAAAGTTAATTTATGTAATAATTCATATACATTTGTGTAGATGCGTCGAATGAAATCTACAGTACGTCATCAGCAGACGGTTGCACATAGTTCTTCTAGCAGCGAGGAGGACATCTCCTTAGATGCTGATCACGGCGATGCATCTGTGCCACCGTGTGATGCTTCCTCTTCTACTGCGGTTTCACAGCGCAGAAGCGGTGTGCCTTCATAGCGGGGTCAATTCACCCGCAAGTACCAGGCACTAATGGAATGATGACCTCTCAATGTAAGTTTGTTTAGGTTTTAGTTTTTTTTTTAATAATTATAACATAATTTATGAACAAATAATTAATTTTTTATTATTTAATTTCAGGTTCACAAACATTGAGGCTGTCAAGACAATTACATTGGCGTTGAAATCGTCGATAGAGATTCCAATGTTTCAATGGAGTCAGGTCTCCAGACATCCTGAGTGGAGACCTAATATCGATGCCTGGTTTCGGCAATTTCAAGTAGGTGTTAATTTTTAATTTCCAGTTTATTTTTAATAAATAATTTTTTTAATTTTATATCTTGTACTATTTTTACTTTCAATGAATTATTTATATATACAGAATAAATTTAAGTGGGATAGCGCGGACAATAATGTTGTTAGGAGAGTATGGGAGAATCACGCGGCAACTAGGTAACATCGAAAATAATATTTATTTTTGATTTATAATTTTATGTTCTAAATTCTAATTAGTTACTATGGATGTAGGTTGCGTGATTTTTGGTATGACATCCAAAAAAAGATGAAAAGATATGCGAGGGACAATGGTCTTGAAGGTTGGAATGAGGTGGCGGTTTGGCGGGAATTTAAACCGCCATTTATCTCGGGAGATATATGGGTGGCATATATTGAGCACGTGATGTCTGAGCGGTTCTCACAACGCTCACAATCCGGAGCCGTCAACTGGAACCGGGAAATTCATGGTTCGGTGACCACGCATATCGGCGGCTCCGTCCCGTTCAACACACATGCGAAGCGGATGGTAAGATTAATTTAAATAAAATATATCGTTAATTAATTTGTTGTTGCTTATAAATATATTTAACTTGCAATCTTTTTTTTCCTTAAAGGCTACGTCTCTTGGACGTGAGCCGAGTCCAATAGAGCTATTTGTAGAGACGCAAGTGCGAAGTCAAGACCGCCAAAAAGGGGTGCAGCAGTACGTGGACAACCGTGCTCAGCATTTTGTGGTATGTTCGATCAATCAAATTATTTTGTAAGTTATTATTTTCTTGAATTGAATATGATGATTTAAAAAAAAAAAAATCAGGAGACCTATAATAGCCGGTTGAGAGAGAGATATGAGGACGATCCTTTGACCCAACCAGATTTCGATCTGGATTTGTGGATGGAGGTCGGATCGTCTGGTGGACCCGATAAAAATCGGGTCTACGGGCTTTCCAACACGACGGTTGAAAAATTACGGTCGGCCCATAGTGTCTCAACTGTTAGGAGCTCTCCATCAGTATCGAGCACCCAGTCAGAGGAGTTTTTAGCCTTGAAACAACAATATGAACGCCTCTCGACGGATTATGCTCAGCTCCATCAAATGGTCATGGAGATTAGATCAAAGATGGGTGATGATCCATGTGCTGCTTCTTTTTGGCCGTACGGTCCTGGCAACAACCAGCCTCCTCCTCCTCCTCTAGCTCCACCGCTATTTTAATTAGTTTAATTTTGTTTTTTTAAAACATTAAATTTGTAATAAATATTTCAATGAATATTATTTAACATTAATTTTACATTTTTAATGTCTAATGAAAATTTATTTGGTTATAAGTTTTTAACAGTTAATAAATATTTTTTTTAATATTTTAAATTTATACAGACGGATTTACAGAGAGAATGTGTCCGTTGGTATTGTAGTATCGTTTACAATATTTATGGCCGTCCCATAATCACCGACGGAAATTTCGTCGGAATTACCGTGTCTTTTACCGACGGATATTCCGTCGGTAATTACCGTTGAATTTTACCGACGGAAATATTCCGTCGGTAACTTGGTGGCGGGAATTTTTTTTTTCGGCGCACTGATCTATCTGTAATTCCATCGGTAGTTTTTTTTATTACTGACAGAAATGGCAACGGAATTAGAATTACCGACGCTCAAGACTTCAAAGGAATAAATCCGTCGGAGATACTGTTGGTAATAATTTTACTGATGGTTTGTGTTCCTTATACCGATGGAATTAGTTCATTGGTAAAACTGTATAATGGCATATTGCTGCTTCTTACCGTGATCTTTCTACTTCCTTTAAAAAGTCAAAATTAATGGAAAATTGGCTTGATCATGAATGGAGACCTACTCTCGCTGCTGCCGAGTCAAACCATACACAATCAATTACCCAAATTAAAACTACAAGATTGTGTGTGTGTATATATATATATATATATAAATTGGCCCCACATGGTTTTTTAGAGTATGATTGTTTTTTACGTCAAAAAATATTTTTAAATTTTTTTTATTTTAAATTAATTTTTTTATATTTAATATATTTTAAATTATATAATTTTAATAAATATTTTTTTAAAAAATATAACAAGAGAGATATAATAGAGTGGTATGATAAGGCGTTGTTGCAACATGGTGAATTGGACGCCTTCTATCTCCATCAACTTCCTTGATTTAGACTCTTCAAGTACCGCTAGCAAATAAGATGACGTAAATGAAAATGATCGGTAAATAAAACGAAGAAAATTAGAATTTAAAAGGGAAACTATGAAAAGTTTATATGATTTATTTGTTTGTTTGTATAATATGATTATAGAAAGAAATAAAATATATAGTTGGTTTCAAATCCGATTGGGTAGTTGGCAGAACATTTGTTTTTATTTTTATTAATGTAAATATCTGGATCAGTTTATACATATTTTGATTAATATCATGGGTTTTAAAATTAATAATTATATAAATTTTCAATAATTTTAAAATTTATAAAATTTAAATTCATAACTAACCTCTCTAAATCTAGAAGTTAACCACTAATCTATATCTCAGAGGGTTAAGTTGACAGAACATTTGTCAGTTTGCTGCCTGAGAGTTTTGGAACAAATTATAATTGATGACTTAACATGTTATATTTTAAAAACATGATAGCGTAATATATGAGATAATTAAAAAAATATTGCATTTTAAAAATATAATATTTAATCATGTTATATTTTAAAAACACCATATATAACTTTTTGAGACAAATTGAGACAACATGTTATGTTAATAAAAGTTATTTTAATTGTTTTTATTAATATGAGTATATAAACTAATTTGTATCTATCTTGATTAATTTTATAGATTTTAAAATTAACAATCATATAAATTTTTAAAGGTTTTGAAAATACTCAAATTCATAATTATTAGAAATCAAATTCAAGAATTAATGAGTTAAACTACCTCTTAAAACTTAAAATAAATAAATAAATAAAAACCGTTTCAATTAAATTCCTAAAACGTCAAATATTATTTTCCATTATTTTAAAAAGAACCACGGACACCCACTGGAAAATAATAATTTTTTTTTTAAAAAAAAAAACTTCTTCACCACTGTACCAGTAGCCTCCACATTCTACTAGCCTTCATAACCCAAACCCATCTCCCTATTCATCTTCTACAACGCAATCTAAGCCTTCATTATGGTGGCAGATTCCTTAGCACTCGTACCTTCATTATGGTAGCACGAGTAGCGGCTTTAGTAGCTTATCCTGGATACCTCCAGCAGTGGAGGAGGCGAAGCTCCAGTGGTACTGAGCTAGTATACCTTCCATATCAAGAGCTAGGGAACTGGATGGGATTATTGAGGAACTCCGCCCTTTTTCACTGGGCTCTCGTGCCTTTTTTTAAGCAATGGCGGATCATGCATGTTCTGCTTGAGTATCCAGAGACCATGGAGAAATGATATTTTGAAAACCTTGCAGCCAGCGAGATGAGCACCCTGGTTGTTATCATCTTTAAATGCCGGAATACACGATAAAATCTTCATTGATGTTACATACTTAAAATGTCATTATTCTAAATCAAAACATTAAATAAATATTATATAACATGTTAATTCACAATTTCTTTTTATTTTATTTGTTAATTGCTCCATTTATCCTAAAATATTTCTCTTTCTTCTTCCTTGCTCCTTTTAGCTGTCTGCTGCTGCTTCTTCCCGTGATCTTGTCGGTCCCTAACCAAAAAAACCTTTTCTTGTGATTTCAATTCAATTCAGTTTATATATATTAGTACTAGTTCAAGGAAGACCTGAATCCCTTGTGCCAAGAAAAAAAAACTAAAAAAAAAAAAACATATTCATAAAAGAAAAGGAAAGATATTTGATTGCTTGCCACCTGTTTGTTAATTTGTTTGGTTAGAAAACCAGCAACATCGTCGCCCAAAATAAGAAGAACCTCAAGAAAACGGAGGACAACGATGTCTGTGCTATAATAAGTATGGCGGTGTCTGTCTAATTCCTAATCCCTTGTATTTACTTACCGGTTGGATTTCTCAGTCATTGCATGGATTCGATTTTCGCTCCTAAATCATCGTCTATTTCCTCATTATCATCATCAGCTCTCCTTTCACGGTTTCTCGAAGTTTCGAGTTCTAGGAAATCCTCTTCGCTTACTTTCATTGGTTCCCGTCCCTTTCGACCCTCATCATATTCAACAACATTCGCCATGGCATCCAATGACTTCTCCAAGCCCAAGATCATCACCGGTGATTTTGGTTATGTTCTTGAAGACGTTCCTCATTTCACCGATTACATTCCCGATCTTTCTGTACGTTTTCGTTGTTCATCAATCTAACTGGAATCGTCAACCCTCCTATACTCTTTATTATTATTAAAATTTATTTATTTGGGTGCAGACTTATTCCAATCCTCTACAGGACAATCCTGCTTTCTCTGTTGTCAAGTAATTTGATTCATCTGTGTAATTTTATTTCTCTTTTGCTGACTATGAAATAACATCCGATCTTGGAGGGAGGTTAATCGATCTTGTTTTTCTATTTTAAAAGTATTTTTTTAAAAAATTATTTTTAAAAGCTATTAATTTAGCAATAATTGTTGTTATTAATTTTTTGGGCAGGCAATATTTTGTCCATGTGGATGATTCTGTTCCACAAAAGGTAACCCTTTTCATGAACAATTTACTAATCGCATAAATAGACACAGACTAGAGTAGTTTCCATTAATCCAGAATGCAATTTCCCTCTTAAATGCCGAAGGTTTCTGGAGTGAAATGCAGGGAAATGAATGGTCAGATAGCTTATAGAGTTTTATCTACATGTATAGTTACATTTTATCTTCCCATCTATTTTAGATTGTGGTTCACAAGGATAGTCCCAGAGGGATACATTTCCGTCGCGCCGGACCCCGTCAAAAGGTGTTTCTTATGGCTATCATGCTGTTGAGTGTTGGAACAACATGTGCCTCTCCATTTACACACGTCTTGGATATTTCTCAGGTCTATTTTGATTCCGATGAAGTTCATGCTTGCATCGTCACATGTGGGGGTCTGTGCCCAGGACTCAACACTGTAATTAGAGAAATAGTGTACAGCTTGTACCATATGTATGGTGTGACAACAGTGCTGGGCATAGATGTGAGTTATTGTTAAGATCTGTACTTCATTTTATGTCCAACTATATTCCTTTTCTACTTCTTCTTATCTCTCTTTCGCTTTCAATTTTATTTTTTTACTGAAATGAATTCCATAACCAATGGATCATAAACTTACAATGTAATGGAATCTACAGGGTGGATACAGGGGTTTCTATGCTCGAAACACAATTGCTCTGACGCCTAAGGTCGTGAATGACATTCATAAACGTGGTGGAACCATCCTTGGGACATCACGAGGTGGCCATGATACTTCAAAAATTGTTGACAGCATTCAGGATCGGGGCATCAATCAGGTGGGTGGAAGACATAATTTGTTAGCCAATTTGTCCCTAGCGAGGAGTTATTCACCCTTCCAAAGAACAAAAATTTATCCACAGTTTTCTCACCAACCAGGTTTATATTATCGGAGGAGATGGAACTCAGAAAGGGGCATCGGTGATATTTGAGGTAAATATGCTTTTATACCAACTGAGGACTGGGCTTTAGTTGCACCTGGACATTGATGCATAAAAGCAGTCCATTGCTTTGGTTCTTTTGCGGACCTGGTTGATCTGGAGTGAAATATAAGAAAAGAAAAGGAAGGTAGGAAAATCAAGTGTAGAAGTATAAAGAAAAATATGTGAAATCAGGAAAATTAGCTGGTGAAACCATGACTGATTCTGCCTAATCTCTTATTCCCATAAATTTTAATTCTTCAACCTCGCAGGAAATTAGAAGGCGAGGTCTCAAAGTTGTAGTTGCTGGAATTCCCAAAACCATTGATAACGACATTCCGGTACCTTTTTTTGGTTATTGTTAGCTATACGATGTATCATCTACCACAAAGCTGCAATGCTTCAGCCATTATTTTGAAAAATAAGACATTTAAATTTCGTTTTATACATGGCAGGTCATTGACAAGTCCTTCGGCTTTGACACTGCTGTTGAGGAGGCCCAGCGTGCTATTAATGCAGCACATGTCGAGGCTGAAAGTGTAGAGAATGGTATTGGTCTTGTGAAGTTGATGGGCCGCTACAGTGGTATGCCTCGATTCTTATCCTGAAATCATCTGTAATTTTACTGCAAGTCTTAATGTACTGTGTGCAAACAATATTGAAATTTATGGTCAATTACAAAGAGGTTTCCAGCGTCATATACATTGACTCAAGTCGTGGCAGGTAAAAGAAAAGGAATTCTGGATTCTTATGATTCATTAAAGGAAACAGGAACAAAGAACCACATAGAAGCTCTCTCAAGAAATTAGATTTATTTTAAACCAATCCATATATATTACTTGACTTGGAATGTTTGACAAGGGTGCTTGCTATGAATAGGAACCAAAACCACAAAATAATAAACTTAAATCCAATAGGAACAGGAAACACAACCCAAAATACTATACTAAAGTTGACAACATGACAGAAACTCCACACCCTTTCTGCTAGAGACCCTTCATTGATACCCAAAATCCCCTTTCAATGTTCTAATTATCTTTTGCTTATACATTAGCTATTTTATTAGTTCTAATGTCATGATCTCATTGTTTGTTCTCATTTAAAATAAAAATTCAACAATCTAATAAGGTAAAATCCAATGATTTCTTTTAAAGTAAATAATTCGTTAATATTCTTCTGTATCTGTATTCAATGTGTTTAATGAAAAACCTTTATGCCTCGTGTTGCAATTGGGTGTGTGGCCTATATATATATATATAATCATATAAAACTGTATAATTAAACATTATTCCTAGAAGTCTTCCCTCTTGCCTTCGTCCATTTCTCACCTCGACATGTCCCTTCTACAGAGTACTTATATGTGTCCTAGGTGGGAATTACCAGAACACGTGCATGTAGCTCTGTCTTCAAAGCTGTATGGCTGGGAAATGTAGGTCCTATGTAATTGTTTTCATTGTTTGGTCATGCAATTTATATATGATCTCGTTAGCCATTGATCATCACTTTCTGTTTCAACGATTTAAAATTTCTAACATCGTTATTTTTTTTCAATCCAGAACCTAAGAGTAAGAAATATGAGAGAGAAGTACGAAATAAAATGTGAAACAGCGAGCTTTTTGTTAGTTATGTAGTAGTATAGGGAAAAAATGAAACTTTTAATAATTATGGGGATAACATTGGAAGATTTTAAACTATGGATCTACAAGGAAAAAAATATAGTTTACCCAAAAATTAATTAAGTTCATGCACAGGCTGTTATGCCTTTCCTTTTTCATTTAGGAATCCTTATTGAATTTGATGTGCAGGGTTTATTGCAATGTATGCTACTCTTGCTAGCCGAGATGTGGATTGTTGCCTGATTCCAGAGTCACCTTTTTATCTAGACGGGAAAGGTGGGCTTTTTGAATACATAGAGAAACAACTGAAAGAAAATGGGCACATGGTTATTGTGATAGCCGAAGGTGCTGGACAGGAGCTGCTTTCTGAAAGCATGCAATCAAGGAACCAACAAGATGCTTCAGGAAACAAGCTTCTTCAAGATGTTGGGTTGTGGATTTCACAGGGAATCAAGGTATTGAATCTAACTCAAACTCTACCTCAAACATCATATATTATCCAGTAACATGTCATACCATATTACATGGACTGACACTTGCTTTTTCCATGAATTCGTATTCAGTATTAGAAGTGAAATATACTCTAGTAAACTAATTTGTTTCTTTCCTTCACTGCAGGACTATTTTTCAAGGCAGAAGACGATGGCTATAAACCTTAAATATATAGGTTAGAATTACTCATTTTCACTCATGTATTTAATTTTTAATTAATCTTTTTGGCTTCGAAACAAGATCTTTATAGCTTTTTGGCTATAAACCTTAAATATACAGGTAAGATTTACACATTGTGATGAGATCCTGTAAATTGTTTTCCCCGGCAGATCCTACATATATGATCCGTGCCGTACCTAGCAATGCATCTGACAATGTGTACTCCACACTTCTGGCTCAAAGTGCTGTGCATGGAGCAATGGCTGGTTATACAGGCTTTACTAGTGGTCTCGTTAATGGAAGGCAAACATACATACCCTTCTATGTGAGTTTTTCACTTGCATATATATAATAGGAATGTCTTCTTATTGGTGGGATCATTTTTGTTTGTCTAGAGAGAATCGATTCATTAGAATTATGAAATTTTGTGAAGTTACTATTTCTTATATGGCATTGATGTCCTTTCGGTGTTCACATTTTACATCCGCTCTTCATTACCGCTCTTGTACCTTTTGTCTTTTTTCTGTCATTCAAACTTAGATCCTCCCTGCCCAAGTCTTTAGCTTCCTTCTCTTTTATCTGATGCTGCTGCTGCTGTTTTTGTGTGTGTGTGTGTGTGTGTGTGTGTTTAGTGTTGTTTCCTTTGCATTTATCTTCTATATTTGTCTTTCTTTATTCAAGTGAAATGTGAATGTTCCATAACGTTGGGCCTATTGCTGGATGTTGGCCTGCAGCGAATCATTGAAAAACAGAACAAGGTGGTTATAACAGATAGGATGTGGGCTAGGCTCTTATCGTCAACAAATCAGCCAAGCTTTATGAGTGATAAAGATGTCATTGAAGACAAAACGGAGTGTATCTCTGGAGAAAAGAAAGAGGAAGACCCAGCAACCCAGTTTTTGGATAATGGGAATCGTGCTGATGGAGTTCTGGAGAATAAAGAGGTCAGCTCCGTGTGATTCCGAATAAAACCATAATGATCAATAGATTGCTACTATCATTGCTTAGCCCGCAATTATGTACTCCCTCTATGTTCCTACAGCTCTTGGTTCTGTTGCATTAGTCGTGTTCCAAGGTCAATTTCTGCTTCTGTTTTATTTAAGTGGATTAGGAAAAGATGATCATTCTGCGAGGACCTTATTCTCAGAGATAAATAATTTATGCTTGTGGGGGACAACAAATTTGCACGGGGAGAGTTGGCTCATGAGCTGAACAGTATAGTATACAATGCGTGGCTTGTATTTTAAGCATTTTTTTTCACTGTAGTTTCTGCCCTCTATTCTATTTATGGATGGATATGAATGGAGATGATCATGATTTCAACTAATATGAATGCCCTTATGAATTTTATACAAATAAATTCTCTACCGCTTGAAAATGGGAAAGCAAATTAGAGCTGGAAGACGTTACCAAATGTTTATTGAGAAAAACCTTGTGAAGATTATTACCTTTACAGGGGGATGCTATTGCGCAAGAGAAACGCCGAAAACAGAGTTTGACTCAAAGATGGTTCAACCACACAGTATGCTGCTACAATCCGAACAAAGTTCATGACTATTAGCATTCTAGAAACAACAGTGCTATGCGTGCGTGGGTTGCAGAAAATCAAAATCAAACCCTTAGCTGGTTTCCTATAATCTGAGCCTTCTTCCTTGTTCCTTTACAAGTATCAAATGGTTTGTAAAACGAAATAACTATTACCCTGTATATAGCATCATTTGACATTGAATTCTAAGTCTGGAAAAGATTATTAAAAACACATGGTGCCTTTCTTTAAAACCAGAGGCAATGGTTTTCAAAATGCCTTTTCTTTTCTTCTTCTTTTTTTCTCTAACGAGGTCCACATGTTCCCAATTGATTTTATTTTTCAGCATTTTTTATGCTTTGTGGAATGATTTTGACATGTTCTGCGATGGCTACGGCTAGGATTTTTCAGAGGTCTATGACTGCGCCTATCAGCAGAATATTACTTCGATGACTGGATATCAGATTTATCCAGTAGGTCAGTGTCTATGGTTTTCAACTAGAGTCTAGAGGCAACGTGAAATCCTTTTAATAGGGCCTTTTTCTTTTCTTTTCATTTTTTTTCCATTTTACAAATCTTTTTATGAGTTTCTGTCTTTCTCCCCTTGTCATGATCCATTTAATGTGATGCTATGTGTAAGAAATATGTTCATTGATCTTTAACTAAATTTATGTGAAAAATATAAAGAAAGAATTTAAAATTAAGTAAGTCAATAAAAATAATGTACGTAAAACTCTTAAAAAAGCACTAGTTCGAATCACATAAATTAACAATAGTAATTTTAAAAACACTCATATTGTTGGAAGAAAAATAGGTATAATATAAAATAAAAAAAACAGTAATACAAAGTCAAAAACTCAAGAACAAAAAGAAGATTATGAGGAAAGTATATTTTTATTAAGTATTTCTTTCTAAACTCTCTTAACTATTATCTCTCTTTATGTACTACTTAATAATGTTGAATTGCAAACTTTTTTATGGGTATAAATTCCTAAATAATCAAGGAATTAAACTAATACAATGAAGTTCTAATTTGAATAGGAATTGTATTCTACTGACTGGTCGACCGTTTCTCAACCGAACGACCACTTTATTTAATTCAACTGGTCGATTAGTTCCCAACTGGCAAGCCGGTTCCTTTGTTTTTTAGAAAAACCAGAAATTGAGTTTAATTTTCATCACCCCTTTTTAAACTTGATTTCTTCATAACTCCTAAATATCTCTTATTTTGATAAAAATATCATTTTTGAGTGGTTTTGTAAAGATATCCTCGACTTGGTCTTGTGTCTTCACATACTTGACTTCAATTTCCTTGTTTGTAATACAATCTCTTAGGTAATGAAATATTGTGTCAATGTGCTTACTTTTGTCATGAAAAAACTAGATTTTTAGCTAAGGCAATGCCTGATAAGTTGTCCACATAAATCTTTGTAGGCTTCTCTTCTTGATCATTGCTTGCTTGAAGTCTCCAAACATCTTTGGATTATTTCCTATAAATACCAAGTCATCCAAATACAAACATACAATAAGAGCATTACTACTCTCTTTGATCTTTACATATGTCATAACCCAATTTTTGACCATTTTATTTTAATTTTATGATAAAAAGAAAAAATGATGAAAAAAAATGATGATGAAAAAAAAAATAATAATAATAAAAATAAAATAAATGAAGAATGAATTAAAATTTGGGTTAAGGGCAACATGATTGGAAGCTTAAAGATTTAATTAAATTTTTGACTTGTTTAAATTAATCAAATCGAAGGTTTAATTGGAGAATTTATAAGTTTTGAGACTTAATTGAGCTTGAAATTAATTTAATTAATCCAATCAAGGGTTTAATTGGAGAATTGATAAGTTTTGAGACTTAATTAAGCTTGGAATTAATTTAATTAATCAAATCAAGAGTTTAATTGGAGAATTGATAAGTTTTGAGACTTAATTGAGTTTGAAATTAATTTAATTAATGAAATCAAGGACTTAATTAAAGAAATATCAAAGTTTGGGGTTTTAATTGGGGTCCAAATTGCAAAACTTAAAATCCAAGGACTAGCTTGAAAATGGCGCCAAAATGCAGGGGTCCAATTACAATTTAACTAGGGGCTTAGTTGCAAAACTTTCAAACATTCAAGGGCTAAAATGCAAATGGCCATATCACATCTCAAAATGGCACCGTTTCAAGGGACACTGTTCATCTTCTTCAAACAAGAAACGGACACTGCACGATCCTCATTCCCTCATTACTCCTGCAAACGGTCGGTCACCTCATTATGTGGAGGTGACCGCATGGCATTCTCTGGCTCTATAAAAGCTAGAGAAAGGCCATGCACGCAAAGAAAAAAGGGGAGAAAAACTGTGAGCAACCGAAAAGGAGAAGAGAAAAGGAAAAGGAGTGGACGTGTGGTAGCCGTTGGTTTTCTCAAAAAGAAAAGAGAGGGACACGAAAAAACTAGGGGAGAGGGACACAAAAAAAACCAGGGGGAAGGGAGATAAAAAAGGAGTCACGAAAAGGAGGAGAAAAAAGGGCATAACAGAGAGGGGAAAGAGGAGTAAATAAACAGACTTTCGTTCCTCTGTTTCTTCTCAAGGAAACAGAGGAGATTAAAGAGAAAAAAAAACTAAAAAATAGAGAGCAGAGAGAGCACGAAAAACTGGAGAAGAAACGTGAAACGGAGAGAAGCATTGGCCAGCTAACACACGAACACCAGCCTCGTCTCCGGTTGCACCATCCCCCCCTCCGAACAGACAAACACGGAAGACTAAAGGTGAACGAACACAGACGAAAAAACAGAGGACTGAAACCAGTAGAGAGAGAAGAGAACGGACGGAGAGAGACAGTGAGAGAGTCAAGAGAGCAGAGAGAACAGAACACAGCAAGGGGAACAGAAAAGAGGAATAGCACCGACCGCCCTCAACTTCGTCTTCACCTTCAGGAGCAGCGTCTTCATCTTCAGGAGCAGCAGACCACCGGTAAGTCTTCTCTTCTCTCCTTTGCACTTTAATTCACTGCTACAGTAGCAGTGAATTATAATTCACTTGCTACTGTAGCAAGTGAATTGTAATTCATTGGGACGCACGCCTGCCACCCAGCCGGGTCACTAGTCTAGACCAGTGACCCAACCGAGTCACCTGAGCCCAGCCTAGCACAAAAAAAATAAAAAAAAAATAAAAAATATAAAAATATAAAAAATATAAAAATGTGTATGCATGAATAAAAATAATGTAAATTTATTGGTTTATTCACTGACGCCAGAGTCAGGAATAAAAATACCGGTTTAAATTTATATTATTTTTATTCGTTGTATTTTATTTTATTTAGCTAGAAAGATAAAAAAAAATATGTACATGCGTAAAAATAAATTTATTTTTATTTATTTATTCACTGGCGCTAGAGTAGGGAATAAAAAATATTGATCTAATTTTTTTCCGTAGCTACGAATTTTTACCAACGTCAAAGTTGGAATTATTCGAGCTTGAATATTCACTGGCACCAGAGTCATTAATATTATAAACAAATCATCATAGCATAAACTAATAAACATTTAGCAATTTAAGACAAAACCAGCAATGCAGTCTGCCTTAGGCAGAACGTTTAAGGGGTGATAATATCTTTCCTTTTACGTAACCAATCCCGAGCCATAGAATCTCTGTTGACCAGTTAGGGTTCCTAGTGACCATAATACTAGGTGGCGACTCCTCAAACAAGACCTTTTCCCTTTAAAGAACCAGATGCCAGAAATCTGTTCTTTTTCCATAATTCGAGAGAATTATTTTGTGGGCCGCCACGATATCGGGTGCGACAACATAAATAACATATTTATAGGGGCATTTAACAAATTCATTATTTAAGAAATGGTCATCAATGCGACTATTCCAAGCCCTTAAGGTTTGCATCACTCCATACAAGGCTTTGTTGAACTTTATCTTTATGTCTCTTGACTTCATATCCCATAAGTTGCTTGATGTAGGCCTTCTCTTCAAGAAAACCATTAAAAAAGGATGATTTGACATTCATTTGATAAATTCTTCATCTATTTTGGGTAGCAGTGACAATGATTAATTGAATGGTTTCCAATCTAGCAACTAGAGCAAATACTTCATCATAGTCAATTCCATGCTTTTGGTTATAGCCTTTTTCCACTAACATTGCTTTATACCTCTCCACCTCTCCTTTAGCACTCTCCTTTGCTTTGTAGATCTACTTAACACCTATTGGCTTCTTTCCATTTGGTTTTAAAACCAATTTATATGTGTCATTCTTTTTAATTGATGCAATCTCCTCATCCATAAAAATTCTCCACTTTTCATCCTTTATTGCTTCATTAAACACTAAAGGATCATATGTAGCAAGGTGATAATATAGTGTTACATCATCATTAATAAGATTACCTGATATAAGTCATCAAGGCTCCTCATCTTTCTTGGTGGACTTGGTAGAGTGTCATTACTTGACCTTTCACTGGAAAAAGAAAAAGAAGAAGAAAAAGAAAAAGAAAAGGGAGGAAGATAAGTTGAGCTCATTGGTGTTTATGGAGATGTAACTATAAGTTTTTGATGATTTTCATATCTTTCCTTCTATTCATCAAGAATTGGTAGGAAGTTATATATGTCACCATGATTTATCTTCCAATCTCATGCTCCTTCTACATTGAACTCTACATCTCTATTAATCATCATCTTTTTTTTTTATTAGGGTTGTAAACCTTATATCCATTGGACTTTTGTTTACAATCCACAAAAATTATCTTTTTGCTCTTGTCATCTAGCTTGGTGACACGACCAAAGAGTTGATGTCTTCTCCCAAATGTAGAAGTGTCGAAGTAATAAGTAACCCGGCAAGACCAGGATCGAACCACAAGAAGATTAACTGTATAAACTACAAATAAAGAAATAGATAATAACATAAAAGGAGTTGAAGACATCTTTGAGATGTGATATCGATATAAAGATTAAACAAGGATAAAATAATTGTCAAGGTTAGAAAATCCACTAATGGTATTTCAAACAAGTATAGTATAAACTCTTTTTATTACTCAACTGGAAACCACACACAAAGAAGGTCCCAATCGGATTATAAATTGTTAACATGATTACATTAGTTATCTTATTCGAATAATGTTAATACTTGTAAATGTTGTCAGGTATTCATAATTATAACTTATGTTAACAACAAATCAAGTTCCTTTCATAGCACAAGTGTCGGTTATACCATACGGTTGGGCTATAAAAGTGCCAAGTATTTGTTGCACCAGGGGTTATACAATATAAATCCAGATTAACCATTTAACAAGCAAAGTATTAAAAGTAAACAAGATAACAAATACAAAACATGTTAGTATCAAACATTAAAGTCCATATTGAGTTTATACTATACTTATTCTTACACCATTAGTGTAACCTTTTCACCTTGACATAATAAACTTAGTTAAAAATAATGAAAGAGAGAAACATAAATAAACAAGATAAAAATATAAATAAGATATAAGTTAACTAAGTAAAGGAAAGGAAATGAAAAGCATAAACAAGAGATTAATATAAACAAAACTTAAGCATTACAAAAATATAAAGAAAGAGAGCAAGAACATGATCTTGATCTGAAAACCAAGATGCCTAAATGCATGGAAAATGTCTCATTTTATAGGCTAAAATTTAAAACTATTAATTTGATGACTAATTGTTGAGTGGGTGGCCACATCTTGACTTGGTGACAATCCTTATCTTCTTGTCTGAACAAAATGTCATATTTGAACAGATAGTCTTCATGAAAGTTTTAGGAAATTGTCTCAGCTTTCCAACAAAAAATGAATCGATGCATTTGGACTTCTAGAACTCAAGATATGGACTGAACACTGAACAGTGTCTGGGCTACAAGACAGATTCTGACTTCTCCGTTGTTGCTATAATTTGAACTTAAAAATTGCCTTTTTTAATCTTGGACTTTCATGAAAGTTTTAGGCCTATGTGTTAGCTTTTCATCCATATATATCAGATATAAATCCAAGTTCTACAGCTCCAGGTATGATCCAATAACGGAATAGTGTTCCAGTTTGGATTGAACCAGCATCTCTTTTCTAAGCTTGCCCCTCTTTTTATCTTTTAAATTTCAGTAGTTAAACTCATCAATCAATCCTTTGATTTATGTGATAGGCTTGCATTTAAGATGAACATTTACCATAAATTAAAGGTATCTTATAGTATCAGAATTGTTATTATAAAACATGCTTTAGTTAAGGAGTTATTGATACTTTAAGTGCAAAATGATGATATAAAACCTTGATAAAAATGCACTTTTAAGTACTAATCACATGGTCCTCACTTGATCATCTTCATACATATAGTTAATGCTCCAAAAAACTTTTAAGTGAGAAACATTTGGCTTTTTCCATTTCATGCTTCTTGTGGAGTTATGACATTCAAGCTTTTAGTAAGACACCTATTTGACAAGTAAATAGCACAATCTACAGCTTCGGGCCAAAACTCTTTAAGCATCTTTTTAGTTTTGAGCATACTTGATGCGAACCTCTTGAACATGAGGTTAAATAACCCATACACAAAGACACCAATTCTCAGAAAGCCAAGTAAATCAGGTTTGATAGGAGTGTGACACAAAGATAATTTATACCTAGGCATCAGCACTATTGGAAATGAAAACCCTCACCCAACGAATATTGATTTGCAAATGAGAAGTATAAGGATAACACCACGAAGTCAATTATTCTTTGATAAGTCGTTTTTTAGTTTTTTAGAGAACTAAGGAATGGAGATTATCTCACCAACATACAACAAGTGTGGCAAACAAGAAGTTTTATTAATCTAAATTGTCTAACCTTACATGTCTGGTTATGCCTTTATTTATACTGATTTTAGACTGAAACAAACCCTAATGGACCCCTTATGTGGACTTATATGATGTCCACTTACAATTAAACCTAAATAATACAAATAAACCTTAAACTAAGTGTCACACCCGACATCGCGGCGACCTTAAAAATTTCATTCTTTGGAGAAGAACAGATTTCTGGCATCCTATTCTTTAATGGGGATATTCTTTGTTTAAGGAGTCGCCACCTAGTATTACGGTTATTAGGAACCCTAACTGGTCAACAGAGATTCTATGGTCCGAGACTGGTTACATAAAAGGGAAGATATTATCACCCCTTAAACGTCCTACCTAAAGCAGGCTGCATTGCTGATCTTAGTCATTAATTGCTAACATTTTTTAAATTTGAAAATGAATATTATGTAGGTATGAAAATGAATAAATTTGAATCATTATTTTTTTTTATTCCTGACTCTGGCGTCAGTGAATAAACAATTTAAACCAATTTATTTTTTTTTACGCAATCGCATTATTTTTATTTTTATGTAGCTAAAAAAAAATAAAACAAAACAAAATAAAATAAAATAAATTTACATTAGTATTTTTATTCCTGACTCTAGCGTCAGTGAATAAACCAATAAACTTACTTTATTTTATTTTATTTTTGCATGCATATTTTTTATGTAATTTAAATAAAATACAATGAAATAGTCAGGAATAAACAAATAAAATCAATTTATTTTTTTACGCACTCGCATTATTTTTATTTTTATGTAGCTAAAAAAAA
>Ga0325404_1002597_pt1 | contig 19341 bp, 15 predicted proteins | sample PopdelMetagenome_18_FD_205664 | JGI IMG/M metagenome (GOLD analysis project Ga0325404, IMG submission 205664) | Populus deltoides microbial communities from Bellville, Georgia, United States - Xylem-Control-R1 | ecosystem: Host-associated > Plants > Phyllosphere > Stem > Wood/Secondary xylem... | reverse complement strand
TTTTTTTTTTTTTTTTACTGTCAAAACTGAAACTATATTACTATAACCTTGTGATCTTTCTGCAAAGAGAACAATAATGCGGTCACTGTAACTTGAGAAAAACAAGTGTCCATCTCCTGCTCTAGGCTAAAAGCAGAGCCCTTCAAAGCTAATTAGTGTGATTTACCTTGTATTTGAGCTAAAACATTGTCGTGGCTGGACTCTTGAGTAGAAACCATATGCCTTGTTCCCAAAATGCCTTTCGCTCTCAAGCTAAAATAGCATACAGATATAAACTGGCATACTATTTTGTTCAAAACTGAAAAGTCGCCAGCTTTTGACCCAGCACTTCCCAGTCGGACACTGTAGGATTTTGTCGTTTTACCTTGGATCATGGATGCTGTGAAAAGACTCCCAAGTTAATAATCCTTCCTGATATGCTTTCTGGTTCAGTCATTTTATGACATGCTCAAACACTACAACACAATCATACAGACAAGATGGGATTAATTTCAGAGCATATATTTGTTTCCTGGTACGAAGCAAAAATGCCTCCAGGAAGCTTTCAAAGTTTCTTCGAGATACGCCAGCTACCGATGTAAGATGGCGGGTAAAAACCCTTACGGAGCTTTGCCTTTTCTCTCTCTCTTCCGGCTTACGTATCTCCACAAAAGTATTGAACTTCAAGATTAAGGAAAAGAATGAGAGTATTATTGTATATTAAATTCAGGCTCCTTGGTACTCCAAGGTGTCTCACTAGTCTTGATTGATCAAATGAATTGTCATCCAAGTCAAATTCTTTCCCTTGTAGTCCCATGCGTGATCACTAATAAGCATGGACGGCGTTATTTTTCACATCAGATCTCTTTGCTACGATCTCTCTTAGCAGTTGCAGAAAAAAGAGATTGAAGAGTGAAGCAGGCACCTGAGTTGCCATTATAAGGAAAGGCACACAGCATTCCATCAAGGGAGACAACCCCTCATAATCACATGTAAAATGGGTCATGGCCAACGAAATCACTTCCAATTTCCCAGCTCAAATTTAGAAGTCAGAGACTGTTACCGTTCAAATTACAGGGGCTCAAAGACTCCCTTCTGTTAATACACTGGAGAAGTAAAATATTAAGCTAAAAGATGACTTGCACTCAGACTTCAAACTTGGCATTCTTTAATTTCAGTGAGATCACATATCCAAACTCCAGAAAATGGCAAGCACAGCCTAACATGATATATCATCCTGACATGATAAGCATTCTTCACGTATACGGAAGCTTATTTTAACTAGTCTTTTTTTTTTATGCACGCATCATCATCTCAAAAATTGAGCTGCCAGCAATAATAGGTGCCAGGTGAATCCTGCAGATTTGAGCCAAATGAAACAGTGGACTCCAAATGAAATTCTCCACTCTATTTTTTCAGAACTGGCTTTTGTTGTGTAACAAGACGATACACCGGGCAATTTCAACTCTTTGGTCTTCAAAATGAATTTCACGCTGTCTACTCTTTTCAAGGAAATAAATCCTGAATATCCAGGATATCAGCAAGCACACCAGCTGCTGTGGTATCATTGCCAGCTCCAGCGCCTTGAATAACCAAAGGCTGTTTCTTGTAACATCGGCTGTACATCTCCAACTGCAATTGCATCAAATGAAGCATGTGTAGTTCTGGACATGATGGCATATTATGACCATTACATTGTATGGAAAATCAAAAGCATATTACACATGATAAATTTATCTTTCAAAGTTTCCTAAATGCTAAAATTATGCAGAGTAAACATATATTCATTAAAGACCTGCAACTTGTGGTTTAGCCTTTGAAACATCAGGTCCTCTCCACCTATGTGTGTCTGTATATGTATGCTTACACACACATAATTGCAATAAGTGCTCCCAAAGACAACGCGGTTCAGTGGGCCTTCATTAGAAGATTTGGGATGGACCACATAGGAGGAAATCTACTGAAACTTGTCTGGCTATTCTCCTATTTAAACCTTTTTTTTTTTATTTTGAGGAAGAAGAAAAGGAAGATGAGTACAAAATTGTGAACGTGTCCCTCAAAATGTGATTTTGCAAACAGACTGTCAATTGGAATCATAATAAAACCGTGATATTCCATCACCAGAAATCATTAGTGATCAGCCCAATTAGACATAATGAGGATGGAAAAAAAGAGGGGATGATCAGGAGAAATTAGGGCTTACCACATTGTCACTGCCCCTCAATCTACCCAAAGGAGAATCCTTGGGGAGCTCTTGAATGCCAACTTCACACCTGCTAAGAATCGAATAGTACCCATGTCAAGGAACTCCATAAACTACTTATACGATCTACATCATAGTTTAGACAAAACTTTGAGCAGACAGATTTAATATTTCAAACGTTGTAACAGATGGTCACAGTGAATCCCTCAAATACTTGCACAAAAGCACAAGCACTCCCGCACCCAGACATGTTTATGCACACACATGCATCCTTTAAGATTAGAAAGAATACCTAGATCCTTCAATTACACAGACATAACGAAGCACGTTGCCATTCAACGAAGCCTTTTTAACTCTTTCTTGAACATCATTGTCAAGTGATACAATACCACTAACCAAAAATTCCTCAACAGACATTGCATCAGGTCCCATTTCATCAGGGTATAAACTCTCAATCTACAAAGCAGAAGAAATGGCGATTCAAGAATTTATTAGTTCATCAATGGTTGAGGTTTGAAACGATCATTAATATTGCTATATTATAACTCTACTAAATAGAAGATAGGAAAGGAAGTGACTTGGAACTTACTTTAATGCTATCCAAGTTAATCCTTCTCCCAAGAAGTCGAGCCAGAATCAAAGCCTGTTTAGAATACAAGAAGAATAAGATACTGTTTTGAACATATAGTATCAAGTTTTTCATATGCATCAAACAGAAGACCACATTGGTGGGAAGGAAAGAAGTGAAAAACAAAAGGAAGATAAACCATCCCACTAACAGAAAAGCAGGTAAAGACATAGCTTGACCTGTGAACAATTTCATCTGTATCCTCATCAATGAAGAATTATCATAGTTAACTTGTAGCACTTTGAATGTGTTATTATTATTGGAGAATTTCACAACTATCATGGCAACACCCAAGGTTGTTAGGAGCATAATCAAGTTTAAGACTAAGGATATCATCGATGGATAATCTGCAACCATATCATGTGTAATTTTTGGAAATCAAAATGATCATTTTTAAGCAACATAATAGTATAGCTGGATTGTTGAGCAATGAAATTATTTCAACTAATGGAGGAATATTCTTGGAAAGAAATGTACAGAAATAACTAAAAAAAAAATGAAAAATTACAAACTCAAGAAACAACATGCATATGCATTTACATAGAATATTCAGATTTGCATGCATCACAACCAGGAGCCTGGAGGCTTAATAGGATATAGATAATCAAATTCCAAAGTCGAAAAGATGAGATGCAAACCTTCCTTGCAACATCCATCCCACTGAGGTCATCACGTGGATCTGCAGCAAAGAAACTAAGTTAAAAGAACATGTTGACAGAAGATCAAACTCCTCAAGGTCTTTGCTAGTATACGGAAGGCCAAAGGTGGAGTTAAAAGCAAATCCTTGCTATGTTTTCTTTCTAATGTTAAGGTGGGTAGGAAACTGTGCGCATAACTTTTAGTTATTAAGATCAGTAAATCAGCTGTTAATGACAAGAAATGCAAGAATGTAGTAGATGTAGAACAGTGAAATAATCAGCAAATTGTTTCATGAAATAACTGGATCAAAATAAGTTCATAGATAGCTTTCAAGCATGTAATGTAACTTTTGAATCCCCTTTTTTTTTCAGAACCAGAATTTGTCCACATTCTGTTCTAGTCATTCAACAGTTGCCAACATAAGAGATAGAGGTAAAGTAGTAATCAACACTATGCTGGCCCCAAGAGTCAGCTGTCAAGATCTGATCAAACTGAAGTGTATACAACTCTTTTGGGACATACACCAATTGCAGCTCAAATTAGAATTTTATGAACATTATTTTAAATTCATCATGTACTTCTACACATTTGTCTATGCATGAATGCATACATATTTAAAAGTCACAAATTTCGCCTGTCAAGAACAGGATTCGCATGCAAATAAAAATAATTACGTAGAGACCTGGTTCAGTGAATCCAAGATTTTTAGCAGCTTTAACAACTTCACTAAATGGCTTTCCATCCTCAACCTCACTCATAACATATCCCAATGTACCTGTTATAAAAGTTTACAACAAAGCACGTAAATGAACCAATAAGCATGTGCAAATACAATCATATTGAAATGCACAATTTAACAGATGCATAATCCAACTATTTGAGCATTGAAACAGAGCCTTGCTAAAATAGGTACCGCTCAAACTCCCAATAATACGATGGACAGGGTCTCCTGATGAAATTAATCGATTTAAGGATGCAATGACAGGAAGGCCAGCACCGACCTGTCAAAAATAACTTCAAGTCAGTAGAAATCATTATGCTAAGAAGATCATAACACAATTTAAACAACATCTAGCATCAAACAATTATTATTGCATTAAATAACCAAACCACGAAAAGGCAACCATACAAACCCTATCCATACCTGGTAAGTGATTGTAATCAAGCGTGAGAGCAGTGATAGAAACAGATTTAAAGGCTCTACAACATGTTTTGCTAACTTTATCTCACCAGAGAAAAACTTGTATTTACATATATATTCCACAACTACCAAACAAAAGATTGAATTTATTTCAAAAGGGTCGAATCTGATATTAGTTAATACAAATCTGAAATTTAACACAAGACAACCACAAGTCTAACATTGTCGATAAGTAATTAAACTACAACCCCAGGGAAGAGAAGCTTTCAACAAACTAAGGTTTTGCATCAATTTATCAGTGAATTAACAAGATATTGCAACAAAAATTACAAGAATTCAGTTTCAAATCCTTCGTTCTTTACATTTTAAAGTAGAGTTGAGGAAATAGATGTTCTAGCTACACAAACAAAAAACTTCACTTACAGTTGACTCGTGCCGGATACGACGCGGATAAGAGACCAATTTGTCATAATCTTCCTGCATGACGGTACAAAAGCTCTCGACAATAATTCACATGCTTAACTGAAATCAAATCTACAAAAGCTCTCCACAATAATAGAAATGTAAAAGAAATTGGAGCTACCGTTAAAATAATGGTCAGAAGAAAAGTGTGTTTATATTTGAAGATCCAATTATGGATTGAAGATCCAAAAGCCCCTAGTCCCATAATTTTTTTTTATCACAAACTAATAAGGATGGCTACAAGTTTATTACCATTGTAGAAGTAAGAGGCTTCTTATTTGCCAGAACAACGCAGCATCCCATATCAACAACTTGATTTAGCATTCTAATAGTCTCAGAACTTGCAGAACAATCCACAAAAGCCAAACCTACCACATAATAAAATCAAAATAATCTCATGACAGAAATTATAGCATTTCAAAGCTGTACGCTTGGCCACATTTCAAGCTTCAGCTCAAATCAATAATCAGATTCCATAATCAATAATAAGATAATCTTTCTTTTTCTGTTTTCTTTTTCAAAATTGAAATCAAGTGCTTAGGCATCGATAAGGAAAAGCCTAAACCTTTGATGAGCTTTGCTGACAAAATGATAAGATCAAGATTAAAACTCATAAACAGCACCAACCTGTTGCCTTCCCGAGAAGAGCTGCAATGTCCAAAACTTTCCTCTTGGATTCCGTATTCCCATTTACTATGCATTCACCTTCATTAAGAAAGTAAGAAAAACAAATTAAAATCCACCCTCACCATCATCAGACCAAAGACGCTTTATCAATGGCACTCACCCAGATCACCTAGAGCTGAAAGAGATGAACCATTCGACTTAAACCGGCAAACTTCCGATAAAGTTTGATCATTTAACTCTCTAGTAATCACGTCAGATGCAAAAACTAACGATTTACTGTCACAAACTCCAACTACTCTCAAACGAACACCCTGCCAATACCACCCAGAATGCAAAGGTTTCATCTTTTACACAAGAAAATGTTCAAAGTCGATTTTGAATGCACGTTTCCATTGTCGTCCAGAAACCCATTTCAAGAAAGTTGTATTGGGCTTAAAATGGAAGAGAATGATTAGAATGAAAAAAGAGGGAACCTGTTGGGCATGGAGGGATCGGCAGGACACGATGTGTTGGAGGAGTTGGCGACCAACGCCCCCACAACCCATCAAAAGCAGAGGTATATTCTTCATTCTATCTGTCTGTCTATCTGTCTTCTTTGCTTCTTCTCTCTATGAATTTTGAGTTGCTTAGTGGAGTTCGCTTCAGTCTCTGATCTCTCTGGTGGGGTTTTGTGGAAACGTAGTACGACAATATCCGTCCCTCTACTTTGATACATATTCAATCGAGTCCCTTTATCTAATGAAAGATTGATCAAGTCACTGTATGTTAGCTTTTTGTTTTCTTATAATTTCAAATCAAGAAAGGACAAAATAAAGAAATCATTAGGATGTGCGTGAGATACATAGAACTTCTCGCCTAATTCATAATTTTATCATAACACTCGTAATGAAGAAAAAGATAAAAATAAATAAATAACAATTTAAGATCCAATGACTATATGACTGTAAATTAACATATGAAGGATCACTTTTGAGATTATCCCCTGCCCGGTTACCCGCCAGGTCACATAACGGACCTCTCACAGTCCCACACGAGCTCACGAGGGTTTTATTGCGCAATGAACTAAATTTTATGGGCTTCTTTAGTAATTTTTTTTAAAAAAAGTTTTAGGGTTTTCCACTTCTTAATTTCACTTTCTTTTTCACTCTCCTCCTTCAATTCGAAAAAAAATCAAAACTTTGATTAATCCCTAATTACCAACTCTCTCTCCCTCTCTGAATTCACTCAATTTCAATTACCAGGTACTCTCTCTCTCTCTGTTATTAGTAGTTAAATTTGATTCTGCAATTTTAAGGTTTTTAATTGCTTAGTTCCTTGAACTGAACCGAACTGAACTGAATTGAATTGAATTCTGTTGCCTTTTTTGGTGTGTTTTTGTGTTGTTCCATGTTGGGTTTTGTTTGTATCAGCTGGTTAAACATGGAAGCTGTAACCCTTTTTTTTTAGATTTTCGTTAATAACTATGCTGTTTAAGTTTTATTTCAATAAAAAAAGAATGCTACTTTTTATATTATTTTGTTTTAGTTTTCCCTTTTCTTTTAAATTCATGTCTCAAAGATCATTTTTTGTTTTTGCCCAATTTTGTGCAGGTTGTGTGTCCTTTTGCTTCAATAGAGAATTAAAATGCAACTGCGGTTTCGAGTGATTGCCAGGGTTTAGTTTTGAAAACGAAGGGTTTTTGGTATGGATGTTCATGTGATCGATGGTGAAGAGGGGATGGGTCATCGTGGGGTGGCCTATGATGGAGATTCAGAACCAAATGATAGTGGAGAAGCAAATAACAGGGAGCATGACGAGGATGGGGCTGCTGAGCTGCATGAGCCGTGTGTGGGCATGGAATTTGATTCAGAGAATGCTGCAAAGACTTTTTATGATGAGTATGCTAGACGCCTAGGTTTTAGCACCAATGTTGCTCATTTTACCCGTCCTAAAACCGATGGGGCGATGGCTGCTAGAGAGTTTGTATGTGGTAGGGAGGGTTTGAAGAGAAGGTCTGCTTATAGTTGTCATGCTATGCTTAGAATAGAGTTGAAGAGTCCAGGAAAATGGTTTGTGACGCACTTTGTAAAGGAGCATAACCATTCGACTACTAATCTCAGGAAAGTGAAATACCTTCGGCCCCGCAGGCATTTTGCTGCTGCAAAGAGTGTTGCTGAAACTGGGCAAGGAGTGGGAGTTGCTCCAAGTGGTGTTGGCCAAGCAGCAGCAGTTGTTTCTAGTGGCATTGGCCAAGGAGTGGGAGTTGTTCCAAGTGGTGTAATGTATCTTTCAATGGATGGAAACCACACACCTGTAGCAGAGACAAACCATGGAGTTAGGAATACTCCTCCTGCCGAACCAAATCGTGTTATTAAGACTTCTACAACAGTGAATTATATTGTTAGGCCCAATAACCAAAAGAGGACTCTAGGAAGGGATGCTCAGAATCTGCTGGAGTATTTCAAGAAAATGCAGGCTGAGAATCCTGGTTTCTTTTATGCAATACAACTCGACGATGAAAATCGCATGGCTAATGTTTTTTGGGCCGATGCAAGGTCAAGAACTGCTTACACTCATTTTGGTGATGCAGTTACATTTGACACAAATTCTCGAGTAAATCAATATAGGGTGCCATTTGCCCCATTCACAGGTTTGAACCATCATGGTCAAACAATTTTATTTGGCTGTGCAATACTTCTTGATGATTCTGAAGCTTCTTTTGTTTGGTTGTTCAAGACATTTCTAACAGCAATGTATGATCAACAGCCTGCTTCTATAATCACCAACCGAGACAGGGCCATACAGACAGCAGTTTCTCAGGTGTTTCCTGATGCCCGACACTGTAATTGTAAATGGCATGTTTTAAGAGAAGGCCAAGAAAAATTGGCTCATGTATGCAATGCACATCCCAATTTTCAATTGGAACTGTATAATTGTATCAACTTGACTGAAACTATTGAGGAGTTTGAATCATCATGGAGGGATATTCTTGACAAATATGATCTGAGAGGACATGACTGGCTTCAATCGTTGTATGATGCTCGTGCTCAATGGGTTCCAGTGTACTTTCGGGATTCCTTTTTTGCTGTAATGTCTCCGAAACAAGGATTCAATGGTTCTTTTTTTGATAGTTATGTGAACCAACAGACCACATTGCCGATGTTCTTTAGACAGTATGAAAGAGCATTGGATAATTGGTTTGAAAGGGAGCTAGAAGCAGATTTTGATACAATTTGCACCACACCAGTTTTGAGGACGCCATCTCCTATGGAGAAACAAGCAGCAAATCTTTATACGAGAAAAATATTTGCAAAATTTCAAGAAGAGTTGGTTGAAACTTTTGTATATACTGCTAACAGGATTGAGGGTGATGCTGCTATCAGCACATTCAGGGTTGCAAAATTTGAGGATGACCAAAGGGCCTATATTGTTTCGTTAAACTATCCGGAAATGAGAGCAAACTGCAGCTGCCAAATGTTTGAGTATTCAGGCATTCTTTGTAGACATGTTTTGACAGTCTTCACAGTGACAAATGTTCTGACATTGCCACCTCATTACATCTTAAAACGATGGACGAGAAATGCCAAAATCAGTACAGGAATGGATGACCACGGGGGTGATTTGCCTAGCCAAGAGTCTCTTACTTTGCGATACAACAATCTATGTCGAGAAGCAATAAAATATGCAGAGGAAGGGGCAATAGCTGCAGAGACTTATAATGTTGCAATGGTTGCTCTTAGAGAAGGTGGAAAGAGGGTTGCTGTTGTGAAGAAAAATGTGGCCAAAGTTTCACCTCCTGGGGCTGGTAACGATGATAGGAAGACCTCAACTTCAGCATCAGATACAACTCCATTGTTATGGCCACCGCAAGATGAAGTTACCCGACGATTTAATCTGAATGATACTAGCACTCTAGTTCAATCTGTTGCTGATTTGAATCTTCCCCGCATGGCCCCTGTGTCCCTTCAGCGTGATGATGGTCCTCCTGGTAACATGGTACTTAAAAGGAACCCTTGCATCAAGTATTAATTGTTATGTCCTTTGGAGTTTAAATTATAGCAAAACCCACTGACTTGGCAATTTATACCTCTTCCGTAGGCAGTTCTTCCTTGTCTCAAATCAATGACTTGGGTGATGGAGAACAGGAGTTCAACAACAGGGAATAGAGTTGCTGTCATCAACCTGAAGGTATGCATATAATGAATTAAAACTTCAATAATAGGCAGGAAATTGTCATCTAGCCACTAAAGTTGGGAAGAAGTTTTTTGACTGTTGACTTCCCCCAGGTCACTGTGTAAATACACCGAACATTTTTAAGTATTTAAAATGTATTTATGCTATCTTGTTGATTTAAGTGTGTCAAATGCTCATGTTTTAATCTTTAGCGAACTGTAGATAATACTCTTGTTGTTCTCTAGCTGTGTATTTTGACAACTGATTTGGGGCGCCTTACATATAGTTTGTGTGGAACTACTGCAGTTGCAAGATTATGGCAAGACTCCATCAACAGAATTGGAGGTTAAGTTTCAACTCTCAAGAGTTACATTGGAGCCGATGTTGAGATCTATGGCATATATCAGTGAACAGCTCTCAACACCAGCTAACAGAGTAGCAGTTATCAATCTGAAGGTATGTAACTCAAAACTAGACCTTCGTATCAGAAAAATAAATATGATACTGAGGTCCAGCCACTAGTGAAATCTATAATCCTATTGTATTTTGTGCTGCCACTTTCATTAGACAAAAGAAAAGCAAAACAAGCTACTGGTTCCAGATGTTGTTTTGTAGATTGGTTAGCATGTTGTCCCTGTATCTTGCATATATGGTTTATGTGTGGCTTTATATTAGATTTGAATTAGGTTTGGACAGGTCTCAGGACCTCAAGCCAATCTCAGCCAAGGGCATAGTCTGAACTCTGAATTGGATGTACTTCCTCCTCTTGCTTTGAAGACAAATTATTATTAATGAATAAGCAACTATCAATGAAGGACATTTTTTTTGCTGCAGAATACACGCTAACCCCTCTTTTCCAAAACATGCTTAAGAAAAGTGCCAATGGCTATGTCTCTAACTTGGCCCTCCGTAATTCAATATTCATTCTGCTTCTTGATTGTGTTCTGCTCATCTGTTCTATGGTTTAGAGATACTAATCCTGACAGTAAAAGTGGTCTTCATGTTTTAGGCATTAATGAATTTAACAAATTAAAAAATTGGTTAATGTGCAAATGACTCGGCATTTGTTGTTTGAGCTTTGTTTTATGCATTATGCATATGCCTAGCTTATTATGGATTAAGGAAGTCCATTTGGACCATAGGCTGATATGTAGTTGAGGAGCCATGCTCTTACTGCAGCATTGACAGGCATGGATGCGTGTCTTTTCCTCTGATTTTTGTTTTTTTTTATTTTTATGTTTGTTTTTTTGGTGGTTAGTCTTGAATTTCTTACCCACATAGTGTGGTTTAGGATTACCTAAGTTGGTGATAAAGCTTGCACTGAGTGGTAAAATATGGAAGATGAGTAAAAGAGTGAAGTAGGAATACATATGTTGATAAGTGTGGAGTTGGATAGCATTGGAAAAACATAATGGAAAACGTGAATCTGGAATTATGATGTATATCTCTATTTGTAGCATTTGGCTGAAGGAATTTATTTCTGTCATATTGAGAATCTAAACTGAAAAAAATGGTAAAGGATTAAACTTCTGGTTGAATGGTTGCTTCCACAACATGGGAGGGCAGCCTTCCAGCACATAATTATGGTCAGACACTTTTTTAGCCAAAGGAATTTCATCTTTGTAATCTGTTTTTTTCATGGCATGATTCTCTTTCTAATATTTCTCACATTAAGTTCATCTAACTTTCATTTTTATACTAACTAATAAGTTGTGTGGGGTGTGTACCTATGTTTCTACCTCACCCTCACAGTCTTTGTTTTCCCAATTTCTGTCAATGTTGGGGATTACTTTTTAACTTTTTTCCATGTCTATCAATGCACTTATTTCTCCAAAATTCATGTGATGATGAATCCCATCTGGATTCTGGCATGGGAAGTTTTGAAATGTTGTGTTTCAAGATATCATAAAATGAGAGAACCAAGTTTAGGAATTTAATTATTGTTCATCATGTTATTATTAGAAAGGAAAGACAGTGAATCCAAACATGGAATCAGGAATCCTCCACAAAGATGCAAAAATAGTAATGAAGACAAAAGAGCTCTCCAATCCTGTCAGAATATCCTCTAAGGAAATTCTTCTAAAAGCCAGTGAAGCATTATGCCATACAGACATTCTAATACATTCGGAAAAAAATATTATTTACTACAAGGTTTGCCTCAACGGAAAATTATTGTGAGAGGTCTTACAAGTTGTCTTTCTATTGCCAGCATGTAATTGCTGAACCGATCTTGGGATCTGAGTATTCATTTGAACACTTGACTTGCTGTAAATGACCTTATGCAATATATAGAACCTGTTCCTAGAGGAAAGAGCCTTATTAATTTACCCACTGGGGTGTTATTCTTATGGACCCATTCAGCAATGCACCTCTTTCTTCTCTTTTTTTTGGTGATAACAGAGGTACCGGTCCGGACTTCAATGGGCACACCCTGAATCTCAAACCTCAGGGTGTATGCTGAACTCCTCTTGAGCATCAGGCTTAGAAGTTACAACAGATCCCCAATTGACCAAGTGATTTTTACTCGATCTCTGCCTTTTATCATAAAAATCGCACAATTCTTCTCTGCATTAGAGATTCCTAATGGGAAAATGCTTCTAATTCAAATAGTATGAACATGCTTATTCTTTTTTCTCTATTTCAAGCCAAATGAAGGCAGTTACTTTGAATAGCGGTGATGTAGGATAGATTTGGAGAAATCTGTCCATGTGCTTGTGGCAGACTAGGATTTGATTTTATCATATCAGAACAGAACCAGATGAGACAGGACCTAGGCTAGTTAATGGAAACAAGCCCAAAAGGAAAAGCAGAGAAATGTGATTTTCTTCTCTGCTCCTGTTCTACCCGCTTTATTGTATTTGAACTTATGTTTAATAAATAATCACAGCAGTTATCTCATTCTTACAGATGGTTTTCTGGTCTTATTGAGGTGTGTGCTGATCTTTATTTGTTGTAGTTTATTATTCATTTGGAAACTTTATTCTTTTCTTCTATGGTTTCAGCTTCAAGACACTGAAACAACTACAGGAGAGTCAGAGGTTAAATTTCAGGTTTCCAGAGATACATTAGGTGCCATGTTGAGATCAATGGCCTACATTCGCGAGCAGCTTTCAAATGCTGTAAGCAATCTTGTCTTACTTCTTGTTGCTTTTTTTCACTTTCATTACATTGGGGCTTCCATTCCTCTTCTTTCTTTTGCTTCTAAGCTCCCAAAACTCTCTTCTTCTTATACTATTGATATTGCCTCTTCCATGCTGTGCAGCATTTTCAAAAAATTTAGAGTGTCCATCTAGGCCCAAAAGGCTTATGCTTGCCAAGTATGTTACTTGATAATACCTTCTGTGTGTGTCTTTTGCAGTTACTGCTGCCTTTGTGCACCCATAGAAAAATTGCTTGCTTGCATTTTATCAGAAAAGCAAATATTTGCATTAAAAAGGGTCTACGACTATTGTCCTGGGTATTTTGATTGTGCATCAATACTCTCTCCTTTGTTACAAAGTAGAAAGACCTAAGAGTCGTAATCTCCTAACCATTCATTATAGAAAGAAGATTGAGAGATAGTCCTGTTAGATCAGTGTTTATTATTGAGAACTAGCTGGCACTTTTCTCTTACACATAGGATTCTCCATTCTCATCCAAAATGACATTATAATTCTTGTGAGCATGATTATGCAAAATATTAAAGTTATATGGTAGTAATATCTAATTATTTGTCCGCAAAAAGCTTATATAGATACATATTTTCCACATCTAGATACTTCCCACATTTGAAAATTTACAAATAATTGCATGTCCAATATAGGGTTCAAATTCCTGAAATGGTGCATAATGAAGAAAGAATAATTCCTTTTTGTTTGGCTAATGAGAATGACAAACTTAAGATAAAACACAGATTAGGCTCTCTCTCTCTTTTCTGGAAGTACCAATCAAACATTAGATTCCAAGTTTAATGTAAATACCCCAGTGTAATAGTTCTTGATATTCCCTAATGAACAGAGGAGAGAACCAAATTATTCCTTTCATATTTTTCCAAGATGTACTTTCAAGGATGTGGAATGAAGGCAGAGCCTTAAGTGAAGTCTGTATTGATAGACGCCCTGCGGGTCATCCAAATTGTAACAGGGAAACTAATGCTGTCAGCCCCAATTTCTTGATCAATACTAGGGCTCTCTAAACCTAACATTAATGATATGACTTTTAACTTGACACTGAGAATTGTATTAAACTATAGTTGAAAAAAAATTGATTGTATAGAACTAGTTTGTGGCAAGCATTTGCCCCAAGATTGAAAGTTCTCTACCTAACTCAAATTAAATCTGAAAGATTGAGAATAAGCTAACCTGTGGTTATCACCTGATCATTAGAGGAGATCTCTCAAGTTACGAGAAGCCCTTTTTTCCCTAAAAGTGAAAGCCTGTGATTTAGACTCTTCAAGCTCCAGATCCGTCAGAGAAGCAAGAATCTATTTTCTTCTCTTTCAATCCATTTTCACACAAACCATCTGTTTAACATCGTTGCTTCATCTCCTTGTTTCTCGATACGTGTCATTTATAGGCAATTGAAATTTCTACACGTTCTCCTCGCCCATTGAAAATGGCCAAATATGGTAGATACCTTTTGTATCGCAGCATAATAATGGTATTGACAGGTGTGCATTTATTCAATGTAGAGCATCGTTATTATCGCTACTTTTTAAAAAAGTTTATATGGTAAGGAGCCATGACTTCATTGCACCAAGTGCTTATATTGAATATCTTACAGAAATCATTTTGAACATATTATCAATTCACGTTATCTATGAGGATATCATCAGGGCCTCATGCTTCTAGTGCCTTTAGGGGGTGCTTTTCGACAAGACTGGGCTGCTTTAGTTTTTTAATTTTTGGGTTTGCTAGTCTGCTGCACCCTTTGTTTGGAGGCTGTCATATCCTCATTTTGTTATTGTAGATCTACTCTTTTCATTATCAATGGTTTTCTTTATCAAAGGAGGAAAAAAACTTATCTTTAACCAAAGCTTGAAAACCAGTCGGTTTAGAGGGTAAAGTAAATGCTTCTTGATTACATCTAAATGCCAGTCATTTATATGAACATTCAATATGCAAACTTGCTTGATGGGGCAAACTCAACTTTTTATAGTATGAGAGAACATAGGTGATCCAGTAAAGAAAAACCTTGTCCTACCTTTTTTAGAAGAAAAGAAGTGTACACAATCTGTACGCATCATATATTATCTTTCCAGTACCTTGTAAAATCTACTTGGTGAGGCTGTTTGCACAGGTTGAAAGGTTTGGTTTTGTCTAGTTTTTAGCTTGTTCCATGGTTCTGTTGATCTTGATAATTGTTCATCCGCATAAAATTTGAGTACATGCCTACCGCTAAAATTTTCCCTATGACAAGGATGATATGTATCGTTGAGCATCTCGCACTTTTTTTTTTTGGCATTACTTTTGAATTGGAATAGTGCAGCCAAACAAATCTTAGATATCAACATTTTTTTTCTTTTGAGAAAGCAGATATCAACGTTACTTGTAAAATAATGGCTCCCCCCCGCGGGAACAATTGAAAAAATAAAAGGAAGAAAAAAAAACCCTTCAGATTTCCAAGTTTCATTATACTTACAGAAAGTTTTCACGTTGAGCAGGCTGAGCCCCAAGCGGAGCCTCCATCAAAGAAGCATCGGAAGTGAAAGCTTATATTTGCTGTCAACTAAATCCATGGTAGAAATACTGTTTTGGAGGACAGAGGAAGTGTGTTCATCAAACTGTGTATCATTGCTCCCTTCGAGTCGGGCTAGCTTGCCCTTCATTTTCCTTCCCCCATCCCAACGCTCCCTGTAAGTTTGTTTTGTAACATGTGTACATGTAGTGTGTCAAATTATAAAAGCCAAGGCATCAAAGAGTTGCATTTTTGGTTTTTATCTGACCCAGGTGCCTCATTTGTTCCATATCCTTCTCAAGTTTTGGTAGAATCGATCAAACATTATTGTCTTCGCCAGTTTCCTTGTGTCACTTGATCTTCATGCCATAAGATTGCGCATTTCCGCACGCCTTTAAGATCATTGGGAAGTCAAGGTTGAGGCAGATACAAGACTTGTATGGAATTCTACACCAGTTCATTAGCATTCAAGATGGATGCTATCTGCTTCCCGTGGCTAAAGAAGCATCGCATGTGGGATCATTTTCCAATTTGTAAGGTTATGCAAAATGTGGTTGCTTGTTGAGTCTCCTTTCTCCAAGGTGGTTTATTAACAAAAATACTAAAAGAGGATGGTTTTCTTTTTAATATTTTTTTTAATTTTATTATTTAATATAAGATTTGTTTTTTTATTGAATTATTCTATTTTTATGATATAGATGGTGAGTTTGATGAGTTAAACTAGTTGACTGAGATTTTTTCTTGATTAATTTTATTTTAATTTTATTTTTTAATATTTAATTGATTAAAAAAAAACTAAAAAATGAGGGGTTTTTATCTCCTCACGTAACATTTTCACTAGAATAACTTTTTTTTTCCTTTCCTTTGTTTTTTTTTTTTTTGTAATCTATGTTTTTTTTTTTAATTTTAATTTTATTTTTCAACAATAGATTTATTAAGCATTGTATTTTATAATTTTATAATTTATCTTTTATCAAGTTATTTCAGACTCATGATCTAGATTATGGGTTTAATAAGTTAACTTTATTGATTGAAGGTTTTTTTTTCTTTTTCTAATTGATTTTTATTAATTTTATCCGTTAGTATTAGGTTGATTGGGAATTAGGTTTTGTGATTTGTTTTAGTATACTTTCTATTAGGTTATCTTTATTTCATAACTTGGATCACAAGTTTAGCAAGTTAATCATTGTTGACTCGAGTTTTTTTTTATCTTTTTTTATATTGATTTTTTTATAATTTTATATTTCAACATTGTGTTGATTGAGAATTAAGTTTTAAAATTCTTCTTCAAATTGTTTTCTATTGGATTATTTTGGTTTTATGACTTGAGACGCGAGTTTAACAAGTTTACCTGAGTTGACTTGGATTATTTTTTGGGTCTTTTTTTAATTAATTTTTTTCAGATTTATTCTTCAATATTAGATTTATTAAAAATTTATTTTTTTAATTTGTTTTGATTTGATTTATATGGATCTCATGACTTGATATGCAGATTGACAAGTTGACTCGAATCGATCTAATATGTTGTCTTAATTTTTATTAAAAAAATCTCATCTTAAATATTTATTTTAACTTAAACTATGTTTTTACTGATCATTTATGTTATCTTTGGATCCGTCAATGTGATTGTGTCATATCGGATTAATTTCCACACGTTTTTTTTCAACTAGAAAGAATATTAACAATGTCTAAATATATTTTTTCATGTTAAAAAAAATTAATTCAGCTCATAGTATAGCGCAGACTAATAATCTAGTTAACTATAAAACTAAAAGGCATTGGTTTTCCTTGTGCAAGATTTTATTGTTCATTCTCTCACACATTATTGTTAATAGACTGTACAAATTTTTTTATTTTTTCAATGTGGTCCTCAAACTTTTTTTCTCAATGATATAGTTCTAATTAAAGACCAATTCTAATTAAAGACCAATTAATTTTGATTTATTATGAAAGAATGGGATTGAAAGAAAAGGAACTGAAATGAAAAATGAGTCAAACATGATATTTGTGTCAAATGATTTAATTTGACGAGGAAAGTTCATATTATATTTTGTTTTACTTTTAAAGTTTGTGAAAAAATATATTTGAGCTCGAGTTGATTTTTGGTATCGGGGTGATTTTGGTTTTTGGAAAGACTTTTTTTTTTAGACATAAATAGGTTTATCACGGTTCTTAAAGTGTTTTATATGGTCAAAAATATATTGAAAAACTGGTTTTTAGGTCAAAAATACATAAGTGCTAATTTTTTAGTGGTCATAGTGGCTAGAATCTGGGCAAAATCAGATTTTGTGTTATTTAATTTTTTTCAAGATAAATTAGGTCGGGTGACATGTTATAGGCCCCAAGGGAAGCAAAAAAACAAATAAGGGCTCTGTCGTGCAGGCTTGTCATGCCAGGCATGCACGTTGGCCTTAACTATATGGGCCAAACGAGCTAGATTGGCTTGCTAGGCCCACTAGCGCTTGGCCCTTTCATTTTTTTCTGATTTTTTTTAAAAATTCATGGTTCTTTTTATATTTTTTATCTAAAAAAATATTGATATTTTGATTAATATCTCTTCTCTCTTTTTTTTCTTTTAAAGAACTTTTAAATTACGGTTATTTTATTATTATGCATTTAATTTTCCAAAGGGTTTTTCTGATAAATTTATAAAAAAAAATTTTATCTTTTTTAAAGATGAACTATATTTTTAAACATAAAAAATATTATTTTTATATAATATTTCTAATATATACAACCTTACATAATATTATTTTATCTTTTATTTTATTTAACCAATTTAATGTGTGTGTCTATTTCTATTATTGTTTGATTGAATAAAAAATAAATTTAGCAAACACCACTAGATATATTTATCATCTTGCAAAATTAAATATTTTCATTTACATCTATTTCTTGATTTTTCTAGTTTTATTTTAGTTGTTGTTTATGATTTTGCTTTCCATTTATTAACATACATGGTTTTCGATTTGTTTGATTGATGTATGCATAAATTTTTTTATTTTCACTTAGAAATTTTTTATCTACAAAATTGTTTTGAAAAAAACTATGTATAATATTTTTTGAGAAAAAAATATCTAACCAATAATGAAGTGCGGGTCAAATATCTTTTGGGCAATTTTAGCTTGATTGAATATCAATTGCTATTGATTTTCTAGGCGGTGGTAGAATTGGAAGAAAAGGGAAGGGAAAAAAAGCATCAAACATGAATGGCACATCAGAGATTTTTTAAAAATATATACTTAGGTCCTCAAACTTTAAAAATAACATAAATTATACAATTATATCCCTTTAAATTTCTTTAAATAAATTAGTTTTTGTACAAAAGCTTAATTGTATTATTTTTTGTTACACAAAAAGGATTTTTTTTGTGTTCTCAGATTTCATGAGATGAGAGAGGTTTGAAGGTGTTTTTTTAGAGCCTCAATGTTGCCTAAAAAAATAGATTTTTAAATTAAGGAGAATCTAACCCAATTTGATTTTGGGTTTTTGGACTCTTTTTTTGGTATTTTGAGTTGATGAATTGGTTTGTAAGTGTTTCCATCGTGTTATTGAGATGTTTTTGGGTTGAAATGATATAAAATTAGGTTTTTTGAACAAAAAAAATTTCTACCCTTATTTTCCGATTACCACAATGATGGCTAGAATCTGGCGGAGCACGAGTCATATAACTATTTAACAAAAACTCTAAACCGTGTAGGTTTTTCATTATAGCAGTAGACACGGTTTAGGTTTTTCATTGTAGCAATAGACACAATTTATTATGGGTTGCTATAGTGAAATTACCCTTTTGCCCCTAAGTTGAAAAAAATGTGATGGTATTAAGGGTGTTTTGGTCCTTATAATTGGTCCATT
>Ga0325404_1002588_pt1 | contig 19378 bp, 19 predicted proteins | sample PopdelMetagenome_18_FD_205664 | JGI IMG/M metagenome (GOLD analysis project Ga0325404, IMG submission 205664) | Populus deltoides microbial communities from Bellville, Georgia, United States - Xylem-Control-R1 | ecosystem: Host-associated > Plants > Phyllosphere > Stem > Wood/Secondary xylem... | reverse complement strand
TCTTCTCAGGTATCAATAATTCATTATTCAAAGCTCCCATGCTCTTTTTCTTCTTAGGTATCAATATATACTCGGGTAAGTAGACCCTTGCATCTATCGCTCTATTAATTGTTAAATAATATTTATCTAATTTTATTTATTAAGGGTAGAATAGTATTTTTAGTTTAATCTATATATAATTCCTTTGTATTTAGGTTAACTTATGCACTCATAATATACAGATCATTTAGAATTCTATCCTTTTTCTGTTTCATCTTAATTATTTTAACATGGTATCAGAGCTGGTTTTATGGAACGAGGCTTAATCCCGAACACAACTTCGCGAATCCAACTAGAAATTTTTTGGAGTGAGATTTTGTCTTCCGCTTCTGCAAAATTTGGTATTTCATCAGTTTCTGCAATTATTTTGGTATTTTATCTTTCCTTCAGCTTTTGCAATTTGGTATTTGCATTCAGTTTCTACAAATTTGTTTTGTGTTTTGGAGTAATCGTATAATTTTGAGAAGATATTTGTTTAGTTTCTGCAATCTCTATTCAGTTTCTGCAATTTGGTATTTTTTTTTCCGCTGCTTTTGCATTCTGGTTCTATGTGACTGTTGATTATGGCTACTGAAAGAGATGATTCGCTTCAGTCTGTGAGTGTGAGGTTGGATGGGAAGAACTATTCATATTAGAGCTATGTAATGAGAAATTTTCTTAAGGGTAAGAAGACGTGGGGATATGTTAGTGGAACTTATATGATACTTAAAAATACTGAAGAAGGAGATACTGCTTCGATAGATGCATGGGAAGCAAACAATGCAAAGATCATTACTTGGATCAACAATTCTGTTGAGCATTTTATAGGTACACAGTTGGTGAAGTATGAGACAGCAAAAGAGGTTTGGGATCATCTGCAAAGGTTATTCACACAATCAAATTTTGCAAAACAATATCAATTAGAGAATGACATATGAGCTCTTCATCAGAAGAACATGAGTATTCAAGAGTTTTATTCTGCTATGACAGATCTTTGGGATCAATTGGCTCTTACAAAATCGGCAGAATTAAAGGCATGTGGTGCCTATATTGAGCGTAGAGAGCAGCAACGATTGGTACAGTTTTTAACAGCACTTCGCAGTGATTTCGAAGGACTTAAAGGTTCAATTCTACATCGTTCTCCACTACCTTCTATTGTCAGTGAGTTATTGGCTGAAGAAATACATCTTCAGTCTTATTCTAAAAAGGGAATCATTTCTGCTTCAAATCCTTCGGTACTAGCAGTACCTTCTAAGCAATTCTCTAATCATCAGAACAAGTTCTACACAAGGGTTGGCTTCGATAAGTGCAGTTTCTGTAAGCAGAAAGGTCATTGGAAGGCTTAGTGTCCTAAGTTGATACATCAGAATCAAGCTTAGAAGCATGGCAACCAGTCACAATCTAATGCTCATAGACCACCTCAGGGTTATAAACCACCACATCACAGTACCGCAGCAGTAGCTTCCCCAGGCTCTATTATCGATCCTAATACTTTGGCTGAGCAATTTCAAAAGTTTCTCTCCTTGCAGCCACAAGCAATGTCCGCTTCTTCTTCCATAGGTCAGTTGCCTCATAGTTCCTCAGGTATGTCACACTCTGAATGGGTCTTGAATTCTGGTGCTTCCCATCATATGTCTCCAGATTCTTTATCTTTTACCTCTGTGTCCCCTTTGTCCTTAATTCCTGTTATAACTGCTGATGGCACTCCTATGCCCTTAGCAGGTGTTAGTTCTGTTGTCACACCTCATTTGTCTCTCTCTAATGTTTATCTTATTCCAAAACTCAAATTGAATCTTGCGTCTGTTGGTCAAATATATGATTCTGGTGATTATTTAGTCATGTTTTCTGGGTTTTTTTGTTGTGTGCAGGATCTGCAGTCTCAAAAGCTGATTGAGACAGGCCATAGGGAGAATGTACTATATATTTTGGATGAGTTAAAAGTGTCAGTTGACGCTGCTGCTGCTACTACTACTGTTGATTTGTCTTCCTTTCGTTTAAGTCTTTCATCTTTTAGTTTTTATTTATGGCATTCTTGTCTAGGTCATGTTTCATCTTCTCGTTTGAGATTTTTGGCATCCACAGGAGCTTTAGAAAATTTGAAAACTTGTGACATTTCATATTGTAATGGATGTAAACTGACAAAATTTTCCACTTTACCTTTTAATCGAAGTATTTCTGTTTCTTCTTCACCATTTGATTTGATTCATTCTGATGTATGGGGACCTTTTCCTGTTGCCACAAAAGGAGAGTTTCAATATTATGTCTCTTTTATTGATGATCATACTCGTTATTGTTGGGTTTATTTAATGAAACATCGTTCTGAATTTTTTGAGATATATGCAGCTTTTCGAGCTCTTATCAAACCTCAACATTCTGCTGTGATCAAATGCTTTAGGTGTGATTTGGGTGGGGAATACACCTCTAATAAATTTTTCCAATTGCTTGCCTTAGATAGAACCATCCACCAAACTTCATGTATAGATACTCCTGAGCAAAATGGTGTTGCTGAAAGAAAACATAGGCACATTGTCGAAACTGCTCATTCTCTCTTATTGTATGCTTTTGTTCCTAATGAGTTTTAGGGAGAAGTTGTTCTTACTGCTGTAAGTTTGATTAATACAATTCCATCTTCTCATAGTTCCGGTCTATCTCCTTTTGAAAAGTTATATGGGTATGTCCTTAATTATTCATCATTTAGAGTCTTTGGTTGTACTTGTTTCGTTCTTCATCCACACGTAAAACGCAGTAAGTTGTCCTCTCGATCCGTTATTTGTGTCTTTCTGGGTTATGGTGAAGGTAAAAAGGGGTATTGTTGTTTTGATCCAATAACTCAGAAACTTTATGTGTCACGTCATGTTGTCTTCCTTGAGTATTTACCTTTCTTTTCTATTCCATCCACTACTCATAGCCTGACTAAAACTGATCTTATTCATATAGATCCTTTTTTTGAGGATTCTGGTAATGATACCTCTCCCCATGTTCGATCAATTTGTACTTATAACTCTACAGGTACAGGTACTTTACTATCTGGCACACCTGAAGCTCCATTCTCATCTACAGCCCCTCAAGCTTCATCTGAGATTATGGATCCACCTCCACGTCAGTCCATCCGTATTCTTAAGTCCACAAAACTACCAGATTTTGCTTATTCTTGTTAGTCTTAATCATTTACTTCCTTTTTAGCTTCTATTCATTGTCTCTTTGAGCCTTCTTCTTATAAAGAGGCCATTTTTGATCCGCTTTGACAGCAAGCTATGGATGAGGAACTTTCTGCTTTGCATAAGACAAATACTTGGGATCTGGTTCCTCTACCTCCTGGTAAGAGTGTCGTTAGTTGTTGTTTGGTGTATAAGATCAAGACTAATTCTTATGGGTCTATTGAGCGATATAAAGTTAGGTTGGTTGCAAAAGAATACTCTCAACAGTATGGTATGGACTATGAGGAGACATTTGCCCCGGTTGCAAAAATGACTACTATTCGTACTCTTATTGTCGTAGCTTTGATTTGTCAGTAGCATATTTCTCAGCTTGATGTTAAAAATATCTTCTTGAATGGAGATCTTCAAGAAGAAGTTTATATGGCACTCCCTCCTAGTATTTCACATAACTCTGGATATGTTTGTAAGCTTAAGAAAGTATTATATGGTCTCAAACAAGCACCCCGTGCTTGGTTTGAGAAATTCTCTATTGTGATCTCGTCTCTTGACTTTGTTTCTAGCAGTCATGATTATGCTCTTTTTATTAAGTGCACTGATGCAGGTCGTATCATTCTGTCTTTATATGTTGATGACATGATTATTACTGGTGATGACATTGATGGTATTTCAGTCTTGAAGACAGAGTTGGCTAGACGATTTGAAATGAAGGATTTGGGTTATCTTCGATATTTCCTGGGTATTGAGGTGGCATACTCACCTAGAGGTTACCTTCTTTCTCAGTCGAAATATATTGCAGATATTCTTGAGCGGGCTAGACTTACTGATAACAAGACTGTAGATACTCCTATTGAGGTCAACGCCAGGTACTCTTCTTCTGATGGTTTACCTTTGATAGATCCTACTTTATACCGCACTATTGTTGGGAGTTTGGTATATCTCACCATTACTCGTCCAGATATTGCATATGTTATTCATGTTGTTAGTCAGTTTGTTGCTTCTCCTACTACTGTTCACTGGGCAGTTGTTCTTCGTATTTTGTGATATCTTCGGAGTACAGTTTTTCAGAGTCTTTTACTTTCATCCACCTCTTCCTTGGAGTTGCATGCATACTCCAATGCTGATCATGGTAGTGATCCCATAGATCGCAAGTCTGTTACAGGGTTTTGTATCTTTTTAGGTGATTCTCTTATTTCTTGGAAGAGCAAGAAACAATCTATTATTTCTCAATCATCCATCGAAGCAGAATATCGTGCCATGGCATCTACTACCAAAGAGATTGTTTGGTTATGTTAGTTACTTGCTGATATGGGAGTTTCCTTTTCTCATCCTACTCCTATGTATTGTGACAACCAGAGTTTTATTCAGATTGCTCACAACTCAGTTTTTCATGAGTGAACTAAGCACATTGAGATCGATTGTCATCTTACTCGTCATCATCTCAAGCATGACACCATTACTTTGCCTTTTGTTCCTTCTTCCTTGCAGATTGCAGATTTCTTTACCAAGGCGCATTCCATCTCTCGTTTTTGTTTTCTAGTTGGCAAACTCTCGATGCTTGTAGCTGCCGCATCGTGAGTTTGATGGGAGATGTTAAATAATATTTATCTAGTCTTATTTATTAAGGGTAGAATAGTATTTTCAGTTTAACCTATATATAATTCTTTTGTATTTAGGTTAACTTATGCTCTCATAATATACAGATCATTCAGAATTCTAGCCTTCTTTTTGTGTTTCATCTTAATTATTTTAACATTAATGACCTGCTAAAATGCTGCTGGTTTCAGTTTGAAAAGCTAGTAAACTGTCTTTAGTAGCCTTCTTTTTCCATGATATATCACAGGTTTCCTCAGACATGAGCACATTGGACTTTGATCTTCCTTTGGGCATTGCATTTCCCGCATCTTCCACAATTGGTCTACTTGCAATAATAGTGGTGATGGCCTCTGTCACATGGCCAGTCGTCGTCGTTGCCATCCCTGCAATTACAGCTGCAATATATGCTCAGGTGAATGTACCCCTTTTCGAGTTGCTAATTTACTTGTGTTATTCCTTCTATACATATATCAAATAACCTGACGACTTTCCTGTATGTTTTTTTCATACTTAGGGTTATTATTTATCTACTTCAAGGGAATTAAAGCACCTATTCTGAACTTGGCATCAGAAACATCACTAGAGGCGGTCACTTTTAGAGCTAGCTTTCAACATTATGGATATGTTCTTCAAAAAGTATCTTATGCTAATTGACACAGATGCAAGGCTTTTCTTTCATTCTAATGCTGCCATGGAGTGGCTAATATTACGTGTAGAGACACTTCAGAACCTGATCCTGCTCTCGGCTGTCCTTCTTCTTGTTTTACTACCAGGCAAACGCTTACCAAGTAGCTGAAATACATAAATTTATTGCTGCCTTTACTCTTTAAAGTACTGTAAAGGGAAAAACTCTCTCTACTTCAGTACTCATCAAGAAAATTTATCGCTGTTGGAAAGGTTCGTGGGATTATCTCTTTCGTATGCGCTTACTTTGAATACCATCCAAGTGATTATGACCCGGTACCACAGCAATTCGTCAAACTACGTTGTATCTGTTGAAAGGATCAAGCAATTCATGCATATAACACCAGAATCTTCAGCAACTGTAGAGGACATGAGACCTCCTTCCTCATGGCCACATCATGGAAGAATAGAGTTCAGGACCTGAAGGTATGAGCGAAACAAGTAGCAATAAATTTGGCCTTTCACCTTGAATTCATAATTTTTGTTTTAATAGTTTTGTTCTTGGTGATAAGAAGATAAGATATCGTCCGATTGCTCCAATGGTTCTTAAAGGAATCACTTGTGGAAGGCATTGTTTGATAATAGGTATAACAAGAAAAATAAAGAACAAAGAATAAGCAGAATGTTTTTTATAGGTTAGTGTCATTTCTTAGCTAGATTTTATTTATAGATAAAATCAATCACAATAAATTAAATTAAAAAACATAAATAATATAAACTTTTTCATTTAAAGAGTTATATAACTTATTCTAAATAAATTTTAAATCTTAAGAAGTAAAAACTGACTAAACAACGTTAAGATATATAATAATATTATTAATAAATAAGCATTAACAAAAAAAATAATATACAGCTGAGACATTAAGTTCAACTTCGATATCATAACTACAACAACGCTGGAGTAGTAGTTGTTGGAAGAACCGGAAGTGGGAAGACTACATTATTAAGTGCTTTGTTCAGGTTGGTAGAGCCGGAAAATGGGAAAATTCTCATACATGGACTTGACGTAAGCACTACTGAACTGAAGGACTTGAGAACCAAGCTGAGTATTATTCCTCAAGAACCAGCTCTTTTCAAAGGAAGTGTTAGGTCTAACTTGGACCCTCTAGGCATTTACTCTGATAGTGAAAAATGGGAGGTAAGCCAAAAACATTTTTCCACTTTCTTTAATGATTTTGATTAAAATAATAATAATAATTCCATCTGCATATTATCTTACAAAGACTTTAGTCCCACCACATAATTATTGGTTCTACATTTAAAGGCCTTGGAGAAATGCCAGCTTAAAGCTACAATGTGCTACCTTCCGAAGCTTTTGGATTCATCAGGTAATGTAGGGAAAACATGAACTCGACTACTAGAGAGACAAGCTGCTGTTAATGGAGCTATTGAGGGAAGCTACCGAGTCATGTTTATGACTTGTTGGTTTCGGGTTGCTAGGTCAGCCGAGAGGAAGATGGTGATGTTTTCATTTCAGCCAAAAATAGAGAAGAAAAGATCAAGGGTTGTCACGGTTTTTTCTTTTATTCTTTCAATGGTTTTTATCATGGTGGAGATGGTTGTTGGTGAAGGAGATGCATGGTTGTTGGTGTAGGAGGCTGGTGTTGGTGAAGGCAAGAGTGGCAGGGAAATGGTTTGGTGATGAAGAGGAGATGTGGGGAGGTTGAGCTGAGAGGGACGGCTAAAAATAGAATAAATGATGGTTTCTTGCTCCATTTTCACTCTAACAAAATTCATTTTATTTATAAGGGATCAAAGAGGAATATAAGGGATGAAAGAGGAATATCTAATCTGGGAATAAATCTTGATCTTTGATTTAAAAGGAAAGGACCCCAACCGTTGACAAAAACTATCATCACAAGCTGTGAAATTTGATTGCAAAGGTTGATTGGGTTAGCCTCTTTGGGGTGACGCCGCGGCAGCTACAAATGCGACCAGCCAACAATAATTACACTAGGGTGTAGTATGGTGTTTGGTCATAAGAGTGGTGTCTTGTTTGTCCTATTTAGTGGAGAAATAAGGCATTAAAAGTCCTTGAAAAGTAGTCACTTGAGCAGCTTTTCGAGTATAAAAAGTTGAAGATGATGAATAGTGTCCAAACAACAAGTGTTCAGCACCCTTTTTTTATTTTGTGTTGGTCAAAACGGCATCGTTTTGTACCAAAACAAACTATTTTGATCAAAATGCACCATTGTATTTAAATAAAACGACGTTGTTTTGACACCTTTAAGGTTTTAATTAAAAGTTTGAATAAATTGAATTTAATCATTTGTCTTTTGATTTCTTTTAATTACATCCATAATTGATTTCAAATTTTAATTTTATGCAATTTTACCCTTGCCAAACTTAAATATCAACCTTGAAGTTCAATGCCTTTTCATTTTGATCCTTGATTTTGGATTTATGCAAATTAATCTTTAATTGACTATTTAACTTTCAATTTGCTTCAAATTTACCCTTGTTTTCAACCAAATTAAGTCATCGATGTTTAGCGTCTTTTTCAAAAAGATCGTTGTGAGTTTCTTCAATTTGACCCTTAATTAAACCTAAATGTTGATTTTCTTGCAATTTTATTCACAATTTCAATCAATTGACTTTATAAAAAATTAAATTTGATCCTTTAAAATTTTAATCTTCTTGATTAAGCCTAAATTAGGTTTCTAAGCTTAATTTTTCACCAATTAAGTTGCTAATAAAATTAACTTGACCTGTTAAAAGTATAATTAAGTCTTTGCACCTAGGGGTGTTCAAAACAACTGATAAACCGAGTAAACCGATAAAACCAATAAAAAATTAACTGAAAAAACTGAACCGAAAAATAAAACTGATTAAACCGATTAGATTATGTATAAAAAACCTCGGTTCCGTTCGGTTTTGTAGTGTAGAAACCGGGTTAACCAAACCGGACTGGACCGGTTTAAAAAAAGGGTCCCTAGTATAAATAGAAAAACTTGCCACGCCGCACCCCTCTCTTCTCTCCAGTTTACCCTCCGCTAACCCTAAACATTTCAATTTCAATTTTCAAACAATCTCTCCTCTCACTACTCAGAGCCACCCGCCGTCCCGCCCCCTCACCCCCCACCCTCTCCCGCCTCCACTAAGGCCGCCCCTGTACCAGAGCACCCGCAACCCGTCCCCTCTCGCCTCATCTCCTCTCCCTCTCCACTCTCCACTCTCCACTCTCCACTCTCCTTAGACTAAAAAAACATAAACACAGATCGACCATCGACGTTTCCTTAGTCTCAACTGGACCAAAATAGTCTGTGTTTCCATCAGACCAACGTTTTCTCAACCTCTCAAAACCAATGAGTTTTAATTTTTTTCTCCTTTCTAATTAATTAATTAATTAATTTGATTAAGGTTATTGTTATTTTTAATACAGTTAAGCTTATTTTTTATACGTTTCTTCCCCAATCTCCACTGGATCAACACAGTCGGTGTTTCCATCAGACCGACGTTTCCTGATTTCCTCAGCCTCTCAAAACCAGTGAGTTTTAATTTTTTTTTCCTCCTTTCTAATTAATTCATATAGTTAAGCTTATTGTTATTTTTAATCAATTTTGTTGGGTGATGAATTTTGGTTTAGGTTTAAATTAGAATTTAGAGCTATTTGGATGATTAGAGCGAATTTGTTTTCCTTTGTTTGAATAGAAGGGATTTAGCAGTTTAGGATTATGATTATTTTTAATCAAAATTGTCGTTCTTACAATTGTTTACAGTTTAGGATTAGAGCTGTCTTGTACATGTAATTTCAGAATCTTACATGTAATTTTGCAGTTTATTTTGTTGTTTTGTAAATGTAATTTCAATATCTACTACTGTAAACTTGTGTTGATTCTGTTGTTGTAGCATATTGTTGTGTTGATTTTGTTGCTTTGTTGGTTGATTACTAAAAACAGACGAACTGTTGATTTTGTTGCTGTGTTGGTTGATTTATAAGGTCACGCCAAGTAGTTTGATTAAAATCATGTTTATAAGCCTGTGTTGATTGACTTGATTCTGCAAACTAGTTTTGTTTTGATGAGTTTTTTTTATTCGGTTTTGTTTTGTCATTCTGTAAAATGTATTCATTATTCTGTTTTGGATGATCTTGATTGCATTTTATATTCATTAAAATCTTGTTATTCTTGTATTCATTGTTCTGTTACTTCTGTAATTATTTTTTCTCCATTTATAGATTTTTTAAGCTTGTTTTGACACATTTTCTAAGCTTGTTTTGACATGTTATTTCTGTAATATTTGTTTCATTTTAATTTTTAAACATGATTTTAATCTTTATGTTTATTAAGTGCTAAAAAGAATTGTTCAAGTGATAATGAACATATTTGGTAATTAAAAATGGAAAACCTTCAAAATCAAAATGCTTCATCCACTGGCACTACCCTAACATCAACCAATACCCCAGCTTCAAACACTAACCTAACATCAACTACTGCAGGATCTACCACGGATAATAAAGGTAAACAACTTCAAGTCCTTGCATCTAGAAAAAAAAATGTTGATGATAAAAAAAAAGTCACAAATTTGAGATCATTTTACAAAACTTAACGGTGATCCTACAACCCCTAGAGCTGAATGTAATTATTGTGGAAAGGATTATGCATATTATACTATTATTAATGAGACAAGTAATATGTGGAGTCATTTGAAAGTATGCAAAAAGTTTCTTTTTGTGGTTGATAAGAAACAAAAAATTTTGGTATTATAACCTAATAAAGTAGGGGGTGAATTAGGAGATCGAAGTGTGGGAACTCTTAAGGCAATAGGTTATGATTATGATGAACGCAGAAAGGCACTAGTGAAAATAGTTATAATTGATGAGTTGCCTTTTAATTTTGCGGAGGGTAAGGGATTTAGATTATTTTCTAGGACCTTGCAGCCTAAATTTGACATTCCTTCTCATTTCACTGTTATGAGAGATTGTTTGAAATTTTATTTTGAAGAGAAGGAAAGATTAAAGAGAGCTCTTAAGGGTCAACGATTATGCTTAACAACAGATACATGGACATCAATCCAAAACATTAACTATATGTCCTTAACGGCTCATTGGATTGATAATGAATGGAATTTGTATAAAAGAATTCTGAATTTTTATCAAGTTTTCAATCATATGGGTGAGACAATTAGTCAAGTTATTGAGAATTGTTTGTTAGATTGGGGGATTGATAAACTTTTAACTGTTACTGTAGACAATGCAAGCTCTAATAGTGTTACTATTTTATATTTAAAGAATGTGATGAAAAATTTGCCAACTAATATAATGTCAAATGAACATTTGCATGTTAGATGTTGTGCACACATTGTAAACCTCATTGTATGTGATGGTTTGAAAGAGATGAATGTTTCGGTTGTTAAGATTCGAAATGCAATTAGGTTTGTGAGATCTTCACCCTCTAGGCTACTTGCATTTAAGAAGTGTGCAGAAAAGTTGTATATAGAGTGTAAGAAATCATTATGTTTGGACGTTGCAACTCGATGGAATTCAACTTATCTTATGTTAAAAGCTGCTGAAAAGTTTGAAAAGGTGCTTGTGAGGTTAGGTCAAAGTGAACCTAGGTATATGAGTTACTTTTTGGAGGTTGATTCAAAGAGGAATAAAAAAAACATAGGGCCACCTAGTTTGGAGGATTGGAAAAATGCTAGAACTTTGCAGAAGTTTTTAAAGATCTTTTACATAGTTATATTGAAATTTTCTGGCTCATTGCATGTTACATCAAATTCTTTCTTCAATGAATTTATTTACATGCATACAAACTTATTGCAATTGTGTAAAAGTAGAGATAATCTTTTGAGTGGAATAGCGATGAACATGATGAGTAAGTTTGAGAAGTATTGGGGTTGTGGAGCAAATCAGAATTTTGTATTGTATGTGGCTAATGTTTTGGATCCATGTCTTAAGTTGAAATATGTGAAATTTTGTTTTGGTGAGTTGTATGATTATGACAAAGCACAATTGCTAACAAAAAAAATAAAAGATAATTTGGTGAGCTTGTTTGAGTTTTATTTGAAAGCCGATGAAGTGGTGGATGATAATAGGCATAAATAAGATGTTAATGATGCTATTGATGACATGGAGGTAGATGTTAACACTTTTGCTCGGTTCAAAAGGCACTTACTAGAGGAAGATAGTGTGGAAAATAGAAATGAGGTTGAGAGGTATTTAATTGATGGTTGTGAGGATCCTAATAATGATAAATTAGATATTTTGGGTTGTGAAAGATTAATACTTCAAAATATAAGATACTTTCGAAAGTTGCACAATATGTTCTGGCTATTCCTATATCCACAGTGACTTCTGAATCAGCCTTTAGCACAGGTGGTCGTATACTCTACCAATTTCAAAGTTCTCTATCTCCAGTAACAGTTCAAGCACTTATTTGTTGTCAAAATTGGTTGCATCATGATCCAATTCCAACTGATAATATAACCTTGATGAATGATTTTGAAACATACGAAAACCTTGAATCAGGTAATGTTTCTTAAAAACTTATATCTTTTATTTTATGATTTATTAATTAACACATTTTTATTCTAACATGTTTAATATTTTATTTTGTAGAATTTGGTGGAAAGTTGCATTTAGCAACGAATGATAATTAGTTCACAAATTGTGATGTATTTATTGAAAACGTATGGTATAAATATCTTTTTTTATTTTTATATCTTCTGATTTAATTTATCATGTTATAATTATAGATTATGAATTTCAGGAATCAAAGTGCAATGCTCTTGAAGTGCTTTTTTATTAAGACAATGTGCACATGAAGATTTATTTTTTATGGCCTAGAGTGTTTTATGATAATGTTATTTGTTGTTTTTTCGTTAAACCCTTTAAAGGCAATGATTTGTAATTTGAATTTTAACTTATTGGTGTGTGATTGTGAGTATGTGTTATTTATTTAAACTTTTCGGAAGTAGAAAAATATTAGTAAGTTAAAAAATATATTGAACACAAGATTGACATTAATAATTTCATATAAATGAATATTCATTGGCCAAAAAATTTAATAAACATAAGATTGACAATAATAATTTAATACAATTGAATATTTAGGGGTAAAAAAATTAAATATATTTGGAATCTTCAAAGAAAATGAGACAATATCAACATGAATTGTAAGCCCAATAGAAATCCATTAGAAGCCCATTACAAATCCCATTAAAAAGCCTATTAAAAAGCCAAAAAGAACCCAAAAATTGCATATAGGTTTATCCGGTTTTTTATCCAAAAAACCGGACCAAAACTGGACCGGAACCGGCCGGTTCGGTTTCGGATCTCTTTTTTTCGGTTTGGTTGTTTTTTTTTGTAAAAATCGAACCGAACCGAAAATGATCACCCATACTTGCACCTAATTAAATATTTTATTTGACCTAAATTAATCGTTAAATATAATTAAACTTTTAATATGGCCCGTGATTAAATCAAATTGAACTATTAAAAATCTAATTAAGTCCATGGATTTAATTTTTATGTGAATTCATTCAATAATCATATAATTTGACCTTAAATTTGTATTGTCTCTTCAGTCTAGGGTATAATGAGATACGATTAAGCTATTAATTTTGTCCAAAACTCCAGTTTGATGCTTTTATATATTTGAAACACTTCTCAGCCTGTTTTTGTCAAGTTGCTAGTTTTTGTTGTTATTTTTTTTTATTGAATTCCTAAATTAATTTCATTTGTTTAAATAACAAAAGCAAATTCCTATAATTTTTACTATATCAATTATCATTATAACGGAAAGCCAAAATTATATTTGTTTTTCAGATGTAGAACTAATTTATATTAAATATAAAACTATATTTTACATGTTCATTAATAACTGGGCCATCTCAAAAAAAATATATAAATAGATAAAAATTAGAATTTATTTTTTAAATTAGAAAAATAATGATTTTCTTTTACCTCCAAAGCATAGACTTTCTAGTTTATTAAACTTGAACTTAAATTTTATTTTTCCTTAATTTAAAATAAACAATGATTCTTATTTGTTTCTTTTTTTTTTTATAGCAGGCACTTTATTCGGACTGAGGGAGTACAAGATAATTATGTGTTTAAATGAGAAATAATAAGGTTAATTAAGTGGATGGATTAACCGTTTGGTGAAAAAAATAACAATTAAGTGCTGAGTCAGACGTCTTAATTAGTAATTAGCCAACGTCTTTGCGAGAGAGAGAGAGAGAGAGAGAGAGAGAGAGAGAGAGAGAGAGAGATATATATATATATATATATATATATTTGTCAGATAAGAGGGTGGTGTCAACTTCGTGGCGTGTGCCGGGGATCATGTCTTCCGACCACCAGCTTTCGAACCTCCGAATCATTTGATTATTACGTCTTTCTTTAGGAATAAATTATATATTATGTTAAATCCATGGACTTGGTAGTACTATTTTTTATTTTATTTATTTTTGTTTTATACGACTTTTAATTAATTATTTCGATTTCTATATAAATTAATGCCCTCTGTTTTGTTGTTTTAAAACTCGAAATTTGGGACTTTTGTCTTACATGGTGACAGAATTGAATTGATTGCTGTAAAAAAGACAAGATTGATTTACTTAATTTGCCTGGACAATGACATGCTAATCGTGATATTCTTTTGGATTGAACTTTGCTGAATCCCCATTTTAGTTGAATTTTTTTTAATATTATTCCAACAAAATAAAAACGTTGAATACAACGATTCTCAATATTTTTCGATGATAAAACGTTGAATTAATTCACTCTTTATTGTTAAAGTAAAAATGACAGAAAAAGGAGAAGAAATTGCTTTTGGTTACCCTATGTTTTAAACATCAATTATATTAGGTCTCCTAAAGAGTAAATTACATTTAATAAACCAAACAGTTTATTTATGTGGTCTGCTTCAAAAACAGAAACAGCCACGAAAACAAGTACTCTTTAATTGTAATGGCTAAGTGGCTTCGAAACAAGTGCACAACTAAATTATTTACTTAACCCATAACTGTAACGGATATGAATAAGAATGACACAAGTCTAGTTTTTTTTAGAGTTATGTCATATAAAGATAATATCTCAGAAATTTTTTAATTTTGACAGGAATTATTTACTTGCTTGATAAAATAAAAAAAGATGAACCATAGGTTGAGTAAATAATATAACTCTCAACATATTTCATTAAGTTATAAAAGCTTCTTATTATACTTAGGTTTTCTGCAACTGTGTCTTGAGCTAAAGTATTTAGGTTTGAAGGTAGATTTCATCTTTGGATGAGTCTTCTATTATAATAGAGAAGCTTTTAATGCTTAAATTAGTAAACTACATGAGGGAAATGATGTACATAAAAGGAAAAAAAAATAATTAAGCATGCAAGGAGTGTATGTTGTGATTATTTTTATGGTTTCTAATCTAGTATTATTTTTCTTGAGTGAACTTATGTATTTGTTTACCTAGTTACCCATGTTATTTATATTTTATTCACCTTGGTCACATGAGCTTATCTCATGAAGAGTGAAGTAATGATGGAGAATAATTGTTTTTCCTTACAAATAACCTGAAAGATGAGTTGTTGGTTGTCGTGCTTTATTATTCTGTTGGTGGAAAGTTTAGCACATGTAGATGATTAGCCAAAAAGATTGGATTAGCCAAAAAGGTTGGATAAAGATAGCCATTAGTGAGAAAAATAGGTGTCATAGTGACAGTTCATGCATAAGCATAGGAGAGCATGACACTTTCTTGAAAGTCATAACTCTAAATTGTGGTGTGTGCTAATATTGGGTTCTAGTGGGTTGAGTCTGAAAACATAGCGGACAGCACGGTGGGCTAGGTCGTATCTTAAAAATAGATAACTCTTTGTTTGTTTTGATTTGGCCCAAACAAACAGACTTTCTATTCGTTAATGGATAAGGTAAATCCATTTGATCTATCTTAAATGGACACGACAGTTTATTTGGGTTGTCCTAAACATACATGTTAGTTTTTAAAATTTTGTATCATCATTTTCCCTATGGCTTGTTTTTTTTTTTCTTTTAAAAAAAAAGAAAAAAAATGATTTTTTTTCTTTTCCATTTGATGTTGGAGTCACCGACCAACATATAAAGAAAAAAGAAGGGATATTTGTTTCATAATTACAAAAACACTCGTTTGATTTTTAATTAGAGTAGTTTCCGTAAAACCCTCAATTATATAATCTTTCATACCTAGTTTTATTCTCATCTCATCTAAAATTAATAGCACTATTTTAGGATATTTACCCCTAATCACAATAATTTTCCTCATAATTTCTTTTCCATTTTTGGTTAAAATTTACATGTTTAAATGTAGGGTTTATACCGATGATTAGCATTATTCATGAATTAAATCATACATTAATCTATTCGGGTTTCTGTTTAATTTTTCTAAATATTTTCACCGCAATCCATAAAAATTTTCTTTTATATATTTATTTTTCTCGATTGGAAAATTTACGTGATTTATCACTTAGCTAATATTTCACATAACGAGTTATTACTTTATTTCATCCAAAATTTTAGTTCATTTACTAGGGATTTTCATCCTTAGTCATGATAATTTTTCCTCTTAATTTATCATTTTTTTATTGAGGATTACTCTATCAATACTAGTTTACAAATTCCAAGTCGGGGGGTTACACATCCAACATAAACTAATTAATAACAATTTATTTAAAACCAAAAAACATATGTTGTGCATCATATAAATAAGTTACTAGATCTATCATATATGGATTGGAATCTTAAGATTTCTAGTTTTCATCCCAACTTTAATCATAGAAAAATCTCACTTATAGCTTAAAATATGGTCCAAAGATTACACAATGGTCTAGTTTAGCATATTTGCTCTCACCACTCCTAATCTCATTAAGATTCCTTATTCAAGTTGGATTTGCACTTCTAACTTTAATGAATCATCCCAATATTCTATTTCTAGTCTTTTTCTTAAAATTGTATTCCAAATATTTTATTTAGCTTCTTTTTACACCTTGTGTCTTCATAGCACTGTTAAACACAAAATCAGTTAAGTGAACTATTGTAAAACATTAAACATCTATAATAAAGTAAGAATAAGGTACTTAAAAGATAGAATAATGTGAGTGTATCATTACCCGTGTGCACTTAATGGTTAGAACCCTCTCTTAGAGTGTCTTCTTATACTTTCACTACTATATATTCAATATCTTGCATGCATCATTACATGTTCCATGACTTATAAGCCCTATATTAAAGAGTGACCATTATGAATTTTTTTTTTTCTGATAGGGGCATGAGAGCCTCCTATTAAGAGTAGTGATTACATGATGTTGATATTTGTACTAGGAAGACCAATCACATCCATCCCTTGGAGATTGGTGCATATAGAAATGGAAGATTACATTCATCCCTTAGAGATGGATGCATATAACACTAAGGAGATTATATATATCCCTTAGAGATTGATGCGAATAGCACTGGGAAGATTACATCTATCCCTTGAAGATTGATCCATATAACACTGGGGAGATTACATTTATCCATTTCCTAAGAGATGCTTTAAGAGGCCTTCAACCATCACCTAGGGAGAATAAAATAGTCATTTTGAATAAGTAATTCATAGTTAAGAAACTTATATTTTTATCAAGGATTATACATCATGAGGTGATCTAAGTGATAGGTATGGGAAAGGTTTTTAGGAGGAAACATGTCTTGAAGGTGACATTGAGATTGCTTTAAATACCCTGATTACTTTTCTTGGAAGATCATTTATGTTGGTTATCCTTGTAAGAACAAGGAGGTCCACGTCATAGCAAACTGACATCTTCAACCCTTATGTGATTTTCCGTGAATTGTTTTACTTTGGATAAATTTTTATCTGGTAAGGCATAAAGTTTTTTCCAAATGGCATTTTCTCTTACTCCTTTTATCAAGTCTTCTAAGGCTACCGGCTCAATCAGTTATTTCACTTTAAGCATCTCCTTGTTAAATCTCCTCAAATACACCTAGGTGGTCTCATCCTCTTATTGGATAACACTAAAAAGCTCTGTGAAGTTTTTCTTGGCGGTTATGTTGGTGATAAAGTGTGCCACCAACTTAGCACAAAGGTCATTAAACCCTTTAATAGAGTTTGGTTCCAAGTTGTTATACCAAGCACAAGCAGATCCTTTAAAAGTTGTAAGGAATATCTTGCACATTGAGTCACCATCTTGGACGATCAATTCCAAACTATTGCACATATTTTGCACATGTTCCCTTAGGTTGGCCAAGCTATCATAGCTATCCAAACTCATTTTCATGGAAAAGTAGTCCTCAGGGAGTTGAGTGTTCAATATGTGTTTGGACAAGGGAGAAACCCCTCATTGATAGGGAGATATAGACATTCTCTTGGGCATGTGCATGTGTGGATTGTCTCCTAGTACTTTGTCTATTAGGCTTTTTGGAGCCCAAGAATTTGGTGTAGAACGGCGGTTACAATGACCAATGTCTATCCCATAGTAAATAGGTGGAGTATGCTCAAAGTATTTGTTTTGTACATGGGTATGATAATGACATAAGGGATCCCCTAAGGAACTTTCATGAATGTCATTCTGTCTAGTCTCCTCTAGGGAGTGTAATCGTCTACGGGCTCCTGGTGCAGCTAGTAGCCTTGACGTTAAGGCATTGTGTGTTGTTGTGGGTGTTAAGACTTGCTGGGATGGCAAGATCTGATTTTGCCCTCGAATTGTCAACATGGCCTGGGTGAGGAGTTGCCCCTGACTAGTGAGTTGTTAAAGCTCTTGCTAGGTAAGAATGTTCGCGGCAACAAGTTGATTTGCCCCGCATCCTAGCCCAAATGGGTATTGGTTGTGTGCTATGAAATACCCTGGAAATACTAAAAGAAAGTTTTAGAAAGAAATCGATGGCTTTTTTTATTAATCTTTCCATAAACAATGTCATTCATGATGTCCCAAAAAAATCTGAATAGCCTAGGAATATGGCTTCTAGGTTGGATAATCGGTTAATCAATTGGTCCTAGCAATCTTATTCACTCTCCCTAGCCAAGGTGGTTGATAGCTTATACTTAGTACTTAGAAGGTCAATATGGCTTGTGACTAGCACCTGCAAAATGTTTCATTTGGTGAAGGTGAGAACTTTCCGGTGCTTAAATAAGTATATTTTTAGACAGAGAAAATACAATAATATTTTAGAGAGAGATGCTCTGAAAATATATATGCAGTAGAGGATGAAAATTGTGACCCTTTATTTTAAAGGTCTCATAGTGTATTTATAGTCCAAAAGTCTTATTTTTTTATGAAGATGAGGGTTTGAAGTGTAATTTTATTCTGATAGCATTTAATGAGAGATAAATATCTCTTATCTATATTAATGCTTTATGAAAATATCCGATCACTTGAGGACTTTTATATACCTAAAATACATAGAGAGATTAGGGTCCAAGACGTCAAATATAGTTGAACTCATGAAGACTGAGCTATTCCCTTATGCTAGACCCAATGGAGGGGGGTCCTTCCCTTGATGAGTCTAAAGGAGGCTTAGTCATGCTCTAGAAAGGATGTTCATTCTTTTGGACGAGTCCCAGGAATGATGTTTATTTTCTTGGACTTGCATAGAAAGGATGGTCTGGTCATTCCTTTAAGCATGTCGAGGGAGGAAAGTCATTCTCTTGGACATACCTAGGGAAGATGGTTATTTCTCCCGGCGTGTCCTCGAAAAGATGGTCATTTTCTTGATTTGATATTTTTTAGTAAAACTATAATGATAAAAATTTGATTCATCACATTCATCCTTTTTTTTTTTTAATAACAGCATTGGTTTTATATATTAAAAACAGGTCACACGTATAGAGAGTCGTAATTAGAGAGGAAACAATATGGTTCCCATTGTCCACACATTCAATTACAAGGGGATTGAGCAATGTTCAATTCAAGAGAATATCTTGATTTCGTCTTTTTACAGTAATCAATTCAATT
>Ga0325404_1002583_pt1 | contig 19385 bp, 11 predicted proteins | sample PopdelMetagenome_18_FD_205664 | JGI IMG/M metagenome (GOLD analysis project Ga0325404, IMG submission 205664) | Populus deltoides microbial communities from Bellville, Georgia, United States - Xylem-Control-R1 | ecosystem: Host-associated > Plants > Phyllosphere > Stem > Wood/Secondary xylem... | reverse complement strand
TTGTATTTTTCAATTCACAATAATGAGGTAAACCTTCATAGGGGTGGTTGACTTTTTTTTTCTTCTTTTCTTTTTCTTCCATAATTTTCATACATGTATTTGCAACATTTCACAACAACCCTTCAATTTTGGTTTTTTTAGGAGTTGGACCCTTTTCTTCTAATTGTTTTTATTTTATTTTAATTAACTTATAGAATTGATTATTTTTTTATTTCATCCTCCATCAATTTTTTTATTTTTAGATTTAGTCCTCATTGTTTTGATTGCTATTTATTTTATTATAGATATTTTTTAGAAGTAATTGTTTTTTAAAAAATTCATCCTCCTTCATTATATTTGCATATTAGATTTTATTCTTATTCTTTTGATTACTATTTTTTTAATCTTGGTAAGTTTTTAAGATTGATTTTTTTTATTTCATCTTTTAAAATTAAATTGGGCTTCTTGATTGACTCCCGGTTTAAGATTTAACAGGTTGAGAATTTGAGAGATTAACTCAGGTTTAAGAAATTCTTTCTATTCATTTGTTGGGTTTTTTTTTAAACTCATATTTTTTCAGTTTTGTCATTTGACATTTGATTTAAATGTATATTGGGCTCTGTAATTTAACTTTCTTTCTTTGTATAGGATTTTTTACTGCTTTGAAAAATAAGTTAGGGTTTCAAAAGGATTTTTATGTTTTCTTTTCTTTATTGGATTTAGCTTCTTTTTAAAGAATTTTTTTTTAATTAAATTAGATTAATTGCTCAATATTTATTTTTAAAAATATTTCATCCATTATTTATTTCATCATCTCCATCTATTTTAATATTTTTTTAATGTTGAAAAATAATATTTAGCCCGTCAGGTAAAAGATCATTTAAAAATTAGATCATTCTCAAATACTAGGTTTATTGTGGATTGGACTTTAAAAAAAAATTAATTTTTTTTTAAGTTATTCAAATCTCATGACTTGGATCGCAAGTTTGATAAGTTAACTCAGTTGACTCGAGTTTTTTTCTTCTAATTGATCTTCCTTCCTCAACTCCAACCTTCAACATTGAGTTGATTGATAATTAATCTTTGTAATTTATTTTAATTTACTCTTTTTAAGGTTATCCTCGTCTCATAACTCGGATTATGAGTTTTGCAAATGAACTTAGGTTGACTTGAGTTTTTTTCCTTTCTCCTAATTGATTTTTTTTTTAATTTCATCATTCAACATTGGGTTTATTAGAAATTAAGCTTCATAATTTGTTTTGATTTGCTTTCTATAAGGTTATTATAGTTTCGTAACTTAACATGCGGATTGGTAGATTAACTCAAGTTGATCTGAATCGATAAAATATATTGTCCTTTCAATATTATTTAGAAAAAAAATAATCTTGAATATTTACTGTGAATCAAATTATATTTTTACCAATCATTCAAGTTATCTTTGAATTCACCAAGTTGATCAGATCATATCAAGTCGATTCCACACATAATTTTTTATTTTTACTAGAAAATATATTAGCAATGTCTAGATTTTTTTTATATTAAAAAACTTTTTGATTTAATTACAAGGGTAGCACAGATTAATAATGTAGAGGGTTTTTGGCCTAATGGCAATTAAGGACATTATGGTAAGAGGTCAAGGATTCATCTCATATATATATATATATATATATATATATATATATATATATATATATGAAAAGGGCTTTGCATACAGGAACCAAATTGCATATTGATACAAAATTGAAGGATCATTGAGGTGGTTCAGTGCAACTAACCTCATTTAGTTTTAGTTCGACGTTACAATTGAGGGATCATTTGGGGTTTTTATTTTTCTAGTATAGATTATCACATTTTGATTGGTGCCGAATCATTCTTGTTTCATTTGATCAAAACGATCGAAGGAAATCGAATAGGTCATGGTCGATCTTATAGAAATACAGAACCAGTTATTGTCATAAAAGATACATGCTGCTTCGTTTTCTTGGTTTAATTTACTAGCCAAGGCGGCGACGGCGACGGCGACAACGTCTCTATTTATAAAATTTGTCTCAACCGCGACTTCTGCTTTAGATAAGAAATCGAGGTGCTGTGGCTCAAGCTCTTCCTCTTATTACTGTGGAAAGAATCCGCTTAGCCAGAACTATAAATGTTTTTTTATTTTATTTTATTGGAGATTATGTTTAAAAAGAGAAAAGGCTAATTAGTTTGATTCTGAATGTCCAGGGGAATGGAATGGACGTACATACATAAATCTCCATATGAAGCTCCTTGTCAATGAACATCAAGAAATCACGAAAGGGATCGTCAGCGTATGCTTTTGCAATTCCTTGGAGATATAATCAGAGACATGCCATTACGGACAAGGACGATCTGTCTCCTACGGAGGATCAACTTTAATTTCAGTTTGGAATCGAAAAAATCTACATTAAACAGATCAAACTATCGGTTTAAGTAGATTCTCCTCATGCATCTGCTCCTACAATGATATACTAATGATGTCAAAGTAATCTGTTTAAATAGATTCAAGGCTGGGGCTGAGCTTGGGTTTAAATTTATTGTAAAATAATTTTTAGACATGTAAAGAATGATTTCTTGTTAGCCTATTCTTATTTAGCCAGTACATGAATAAACAATTTCAATAGTAATTATTCTTTTCCTAAACAATTTTATTTTTAAAGTAAAAATATTTAATTTTTAAGGAAAAAGCTGTCACATTTTTATTTATTTTTTGGACAGGTAATTAAGGCAAAACAACATGAATTAATTCTACTAATTACCAAAATTAATTTTGCATGAATTTTGATTCAAAAAATTAGTATAAAAATAGGTTGAAATGCAGATGTTTGCACATAAAAAGCAATAGTTCATCTCTCTCCTTTTATTTTCCTAACATTTTGCTATGTTATTTCTTTAATCGATCTAGAGCATAAGTTCAGTTTTTTTGTAGAGAGATTTCTTAAATTGTTTTTCCAGTTTGTGAATCTTTTTTTGTAGTGTAACTAATCAAGGTGATGGTATTAGAATCTTAAAAGGTTGATTGCAATCATTCTGTTTTAACCAAGTGACAAATAATAAAACTTTAAGGATAAAAAATACAATTCTTGAAAACAACATGATTACCTATTTGTTTGCTGAATTTTATTTTTCTTTGCGTTTTGCATATTTAAAAACCAGATTTTAATTATATATATTTGGCTAATGTTTTAGAATATTTATCATGACTTCAACACAAGAGATGGTTAATACAACCAATGTTGCTTCATTAAGAACTATTTTGGTAAGAAAGATTTCACCATCTCCTTTTATGGTGCATGATGATAAACTTTAAAAGTTGAATGAATTGAACTTTTAAAAGTGGCACTAGAAGATGTTTTTCTATTTGATCACCTTGAACACGAGCAAAGTTTTTGTTTGAAGAAGCATCAAAGCTATCAGATAATGAATTTGATCATATTATTATAGCAGGTATTGACTCATGGAATAATACCACTTTTATGTACAAGAACTATATCTTGAATAAATTATACAATATATTATATGATGTGTATAATTCAACAAGAGTGCAAAGTACCATGAAAAGTCTTGGATCAAAATTACAAGGCTAGAGATTCTAGTGTGAAAAACTTATAGCCGATAATTTTTTGGATTTTAAGATGATTGATTCCGGGATCTAAGTTTAAGAGTTTCAACTTATTTTCCATAATATTCATGTTGAATGAATGATTGTAAGTGAATGCTTCAAAGTGACTGTAATTATTGAAAAATTATCACCATCTTGGAAAAACATCAAGAACTACCTTAAGTATAAGTGTAAGGAGATGGGAGTTGAAGACCTCATTTATCCTTCTTTATATAACCTAATAATTCTTGTTTCATTTATAAATATCATGTATATTGATTATCTAGTTTATTCTTCTTGTTGTTCATATACAAATCATTCATATAAATAATAAATCCATAATAAATATTATTATTTTAAAATAAAAATATTTTCCTTTAATAATGAATTTAAATCCATTTAAAGCTAATTAAGAAACGAATACAATGTTTCTAGAAAGTATTAGAACAAAACAAAAATTATAAAGTTCTAGTATTTGCCTACTTGGTAAAGTTAAATAATAAGTTCCTACAATTAATGTAACAACCCTTGTTTCATTGTCAACTTATAGGTCCAATCTGCCTGTATGTAATTTTCTACTTTTCTCTATTTCCTGAAGTAAAAACTTTAGTAAGCTTTTTGCCCTTCAAGATTATAAAATATTTTTTGTAGTTCTTCATCTAGTGGCCTTCCTTACCATAATGACGAAAAATATTCTTGTTTTTCTTGATACACCAAATAGGTTTTTATGCTTTTAAGGTAAAGACTGGAAGACTAAGTAAACACTTAACTCATGATCTATGACAAAGGCTAATTATCTTAATTTCTCAATATAGTCATCATTTTTAGAATATAGGTATTCATAGAGGAATTTTTTATCATCATAAAACAAAACAATTCCTTAAAGGTCTCATAACTCTCAATTTTACTAGACATATCAAACAAATCTTTAAGATGAATAATTATAACATGGGCATCCATATTCTCATGTTGTTTTTGACATTCAGGTGACATGTTGGCTAACATCACACATGTAGTACACTTATCATCATTAATATAACATTGCTATTCAATCCCAACTTCTTTATCACCATCCTTATTAGAGGCAAAAAATTTAAATTATCAAGAATATATAACATTGTTTCTTGCTTGAGAACAATTCTCATATTACGATACCAATCTAAGAAATTTGATCCAGTCAATTTATTAGCATCAAGCATGATACGTAAAGATATGTTTTTGCCCATAGTGATCTATCAATTTATTCATGTAAAGAAAGACCTCAACCCTTTGATTATAAATAACTAAGAATTGGAAATATAAGAATGAATGCTACAAAGACAAAATTATTTGATAAGTTTTGAAGAGTTACATGAAGAACAAAGAGTATGAACAACCTTGCACACATATAATATCTTTTAAAAAAATAATCCAAGTCTTCTAACTCCATATAGTGTTGCAATTCCACTACATTCAATATTTTAAGAACCAAGAGTACAAGCAGTCTTGCACACACATAATTTTTTTTTTTAACAAATCAAGTCTTCTAACTTCATATAGTGTTGCGATTCCACTACAATCAATATTTTATGATCCAAAACATTCAAAAACTAGCAATAATAGTTTTTCTATTATATTAGCCCAAATCATAGCTACTTCCATTTTTCTATGCTAGTCATTTACACTCTTAAAACCCTGAGTTAGATATTGTAGTTTCTAATTTGTTTTTTATGTCATATTTGCTTTTGCTTTTGTTTTTGTATTTGTTTGATTGTCGTGTGTCTTGAATTCTATTAGTTGGACATTACAAAATTGGATTTTTTTTTTATTATTTTTAGTTCATTGAAGAACTGAAGAGGAGAGAATAAGAGATAAAAGGAAAAAAGGTAAGACTTATTATCATGAAAAGATAAAAAAAAAATTGAGTGAAACACGAGTGTAATGATAAACTATTGTGTAAACACGTGACTGAGTGTGTTAGGATAATTTTTATTACTAACATGAAATTTTAGATTTGATAAGGTCTTTCAAAGATGGGGTATCACCTAAAGAGGAGAAGGAGAACATGCTTTTTTTTTCTTTTTTTTTTGCCATGGGCTATATAACAACAATTTAAGAGCATAAATGTGATGTTTAGTGAAGTGCAAGACCAAATAAAAAAACAAGAGGCCATGATTACTAGTTTATGAGGTGGGCCACCTCAAAGAGGTTTTAATGTTAGAAGGCTGAAAGACGTGTTACAATACCTATAGACGAGTTGGTTGGTAAGAATAAAGATGAAGATGGTGAAAATTTTTACCATGTATCATTTGACCAAGGTGATAGATCTTGGCAGTCTATAAACCATGGTGATGGAGGATTTTAGCAAGCTAAAAATTTTGGTCAAAGAGGAATAGGGAGTGATGGTGGTTTATAGAAGTTTATGGAGTATTAAGATGAAAATTCTAGCTTTTTAAAAGAGGAATGATTATAAAGCTTATCTAGAAAGAGAAAAGATGGTGGAGTTGATCTTCGATTGCCACACCCACTTAGAAAAGAGAAATATAAAACTTGTTGTAGTTGAATTTACTAATTATGTTATAAGTTGGTGGGATAAATTTATTTTAAGTGGGAGGAGAAATCATAAGAGACCTATTGATATATGGGATAAGATGAAGGCAATCATGAGGAGAAAAAACCGTGTAGACTTAAACAAACCAAATTCAATTGCAAACAAACAATTTATTTTAAGTGGGAGGAGAAATCATAAGAGACCTATTGATATATGGGATGAGATGAAGGCAATCATGAGGAGCAAAAACCGTGTGCACACTATCAAACCTAAATTGAGAAAAAAAACTAATATGAAACCCAGAAACAAGATTTCAATAAACAAAACCCACAAATAAAACCAATAAGTTTAATAGAATCTATATTGCAATTTTTTTAAGTACCAAATTCGAAAATTATAAGTTTTAATTTTTTTGGCAGTAACAAACTTGTGATTTCAATTTGTTTCTTCTTTTTTTAATATATTGATTCGGTAGTAGGCAAATTTGACACGAACTTTTGTTTTTTATAAAGTTGTCGCAAATTCAAGAATTATAATAATGAACAAATAGCATGGAAAGATAAGGATAGATAGATAGATAAAACCTAATTTTATAGTAGTACTCTGATATCAACTGATGCGAATCCAATTGAACTTGACACAATGAACCCTTGAGCCCACACGTAAAAAAGAATAACCCAAGAAAGTTAAAATCAGATTATGATAAAGAACTCGACATAATAATTATCTGAATTAAAGCACCAAAGTTATTGAATGAAAAAGACCCTATATCTATTATTATAATAAATCACAAACTAGAAGTATAGAAAGAATGCCAAAAAAACAGTTAATTTTTTATAAGTTCTAGAGAGTTTAGTAAAGAACGAAGAGTATGATCAATCTTGCACACACACAATACTTTTTCTATTTGGATTGGTACTCTTTTATTATTTTTCTAACCTTGCTTATGATGTTGTTTCCTATTATAAACAAGGTTATTTAGCATATATTAAGGTTTTTTAGAGATTTTGATTATTTCATAATAATATTATGTGTGTGTGAGGTTACTCATATTCTTGGTTCTTCATTGAACTCTTTAGAACTTATCAAAGATTAACGATCTTTATGGCATTCTTCCTTATACTTCTAGTTCTTGATTCGTTATAATCATAGGGTTAGAGTCTTTCATCCAATAACTTTGGTTCCTTAGTTTACGTAATCATTAGGTTAGGTTTTTATCTATCTAATTTTAACTTTATTGGGTTGTATTCTTTTTTGTTTCTTGGTTTATGACGCATATAGCTATAAAGGTGGAATGATGATAACTTAAGAGGAAGGGAAGTACACGACAAGTTCAAAACTCGAGTTCTTTTCGACATAGAGGCTAAATTTTAGGAGAAAAGAGGATGCCTAGACCAAGCCGATTATTGAAGCTAAAACAGAATCACCTAAGGGAAAGAAAGAAGTCTCCACTAATATTAAAAGTAAATTTGATACTCAAATACCTTATAATAATGATTTTAAGTGTTTTCAATGTTTAGAAATAAGTCACTACTTCTCAATATCCAAACAAAAAAGCTATGATTTTACATGATTATAGGAAAATTGTACCGAAAATGATAGTAATGATAAGGAGAAGCCACCACTTGAGGATACTAGTGATGATAATATAGAGTATTTGATTGAGGGTGAATCACTTGTGATTAGACGAGCATTGAATATCAGGTCAAGAAAAAGAAGTACCGAAAATGATAGTAATGATAAGGAGAAACCACCACTTGAGGATGCTAGTGATGATAATATAGAGTATTCGATTAAGGGTGAATCACTTGTGATTAGACGAGCATTGAATATCAGGTCAAGAAAAAGGATTTGGATAAATAAAAAAGAGTATTTTCCACACAAGATGTCATATCACCAATAAGATATGTAGTATAATTATAGATGGTGAGAGTTGTTTTAATATTGCTAGTACTAAACTTGTTAGAAAGTTAAATTTAAATACTATAAAGCATTATAGACCTTATAGACTTTAGTGGTTAAATGAATGTGGGAAAGTTAAGGTTAATATATAGGTCTTGGTTTCATTTTTGAATGAGAGGTATATTGATAAAGTTTCAGGTGATGTTTATTCCTATACATGTAGGTCATATGTTATTGACAAGGTCATGGTAGTTTGATAGAAAGGTTATACATGGTGGGTTTAGAAATAGATATTATTTTTATAAAAGATAGAAAATTCATCACCCTTTTTACCATTATCACCACAACATGTTTACAAGGACCCATTAAAATTGAAAAGAGAAAGTGATGTTGAGAGGAGTGAAAATACATATTTCACTATAAGCCATGAGATGAGAGAAAAGTTAGATTCAACTAAGAGAAAAACAAATTAGAGAGTTGGCCAAGAGTGGAGATAAAAATAAAAGAGAGAAGAAATAAAGGAAGAGAAAAGAAAGTGTTAAAGGAAAAAAAATAAAGAAACAAATGAGTTTTTATATATATATAAAAAGTGAGATCAATAATGCTTTTTATACTTCCTAGCCTAGGTTTGTATGTTTGTAAAAAAAAAAAATTTAATACTAACAAACTTGATCATTCTATTCATAGTGTTGCTATTTGTTTGTTATAGAAATTAAAAAATGTGTTTCCTGAAGGCGTGCCTAATAGTTTGCTGATAAAAGGAATTGAATACCAAATTGATCTCATTCTTAGAACTGTGATTCCTATCCGACCAAATTATAGAAGTAATCTAAAGTGATAAGCTTCTCAAATTATAGAGGAGATAAAGGAGCTTCAAAAGCAAGTTGAGAAGCTGATATCTAAAGTGAATATAAGAGAAAACATAAGTTTATATGTTTATTTCAGTATTATTGGTATAAAAAAAGGATGGATCTTGGAGGATATGTGTTGATCGTCAAGATATCAACAACATTACAATAAAGTATAGACATCTCATTGCTATGCTAAATGAATTCCGTAGTTATTGTGTTTTACTAAGATTGATTTGAAAAATGAATATCATCATATTAGAATGAAACAATGTGATAAATGGAAAACTATTTTTAAAACTAAGTATAGATTGCATGAATGGTTAGTTATCTCATTTGGTCTTATTAATACACCTAGCACTTTTATGAGATTGATGAATCATGTTTTTCGTGTATTTATAGGCAGATTTATTGTTGATTATTTTGATGATATCTTGATTTATAGTAAGATTTTAGATGAGTATTTACAATTTATGCTTCATGTTTTGAGAAAAGAAACATTGTATGCTAATATGAAAATATGTACTGTTTGCATGAAAAAAATTATTTTTCTTAGTTATGTTATTATTGCAAAAGGTATAGAGATTGATGAGGAAAATGTGAAGGCTATCTAAGAGTGGCCTATACCTAAATCAGTTATTAAGGTAAGAATTTTTCATGGTTTGACTAGTTTTTATAAGAGATTTGTTAAGAATTTTGGTACACTAGTCACACCACTCACTAAGGTTGTTAAAGAATTTGTTGGGTTGAAATAGAATAGTGAACAAGAGCATGCATTTAATCTTCTTAAAGAAATCTATGTTCAACACCTTTATTAGCATTACCTGACTTTACTAAAACTTTTGAAATTGAGTAGGGATGCCTCGGGAATAAGTATTAAAGTTGTTTTGATGCAATTGAAGTGGTCAATTACCTATTTTAGTGAAATTTTAATGGAGAAACATTGAATTACCTAACTTATGAAAAAGAGCTTTATGAATTGGTGAGGACTTTAAAGACTTGACAACATTATTTATAGCTGGAAGAGTTCACTATCCATTCAGATCACGAATCGCTAAAACATTTGATAGGACAAGGTAAGATGAATAGGAGACATGCCAAGTAGGTAAAGTTTATTGAGACATTTTTATATATTATTAAGTAAAAATAACGTAAGGATAATGTAGTGATTAATACACTATCTACAAATTATGTTTTTCTTTCTACTTTAAATGCAAAATTGTATGGACTTGAGTATGTGAAATATTTTTATGCTAATGGTAGTGATGATGTTGATGTGTACAATTCATATGAGAAGTCAACCTATGGTAGATTTTATAAACTTGATGGATATTTGTTTAGAAAGAATGAAATTTTATGCTTGATAGTTTTATATGTGTATTCCTAATGCATGAAGCTCATGGAGGTGGTTTTATAGGAAACTTTGGTGTTAGGAAGACTTTAAAATTTTGCATGAATAATTTATTAGTCTAAAATGAAAAGTGATATGCAAAAGATATATGATAGATGCATTACATATAGACAAGATAAGTATAAGGTCTTATCTCATAGTTTATGTACTCATTTACTTATATCTACAGAACCTTAGGTAGATATTTACATAGACTTTGTTTTAGATTTACCTAGGTAAGAAAGGGGGGGGGAGATTCAATTCTTATCTTTGTTGATAGGTTTTCTAAGATGAAACATTTCATATCATGTTATAAAACTAATGATGCAACCAACATTGCTAATATATTTTTTAGAGAGATTTTACGACTTCATGGTGTTCTCAAGAGCATTGTTTCTAATCTTGATGTTAAATTTCTTAGCTATTTTTGGAAGGTTTTGTGGGAAAAGTTGAGAATTTTATTATTGTTTTTTACTACTTGTTATCTATAAATGGATGGTCAAACAAAAATAGTAAATAGGATTTTAACTACTTTATTACATACTATCATTCAAAAAAAAAAGAAAAATTAGACGGATTGTTTGGTTTTATTGAATTTGCATATAATAGGAGTGTGCATTCTATCATTGACTCACTATTTATGATTGTTTATGATTTTAATCTACTAACCCTTTTGGATTTTATTATTTTATCTATTAATGAAAAGGTTAGTCTTTATGGTAATAGGAAAGCACAAATGGTAAAGACACTCTATGAGAGTGTTCGACAACAAATAGAGAAAAAAAATGAATAATATGCTTTTAAAGCTAAATAAGGTCCTAGATGTGTTATTTTTTTAACCAGGTGATTGAGTTTGGGTGTATATAAGGAAGGAAAGATTTCCAATCCATAGGAGATCTAAGTTGCAACCTAAAGCAGATGGTTCATTCTATGTTCTTGAGTGAATTAACGACAACACATATAAAATGAATCTTTGAAGTGAGTACGATGTTATTGCTACTTCTAATATTTCTTTGTTTGGTGAAGGTGATGATTTAACGTGAATCACTTTTTAGGAAAAAGGAATTAAAAAAATACCAAAAGATCCATTAGATGTTTTGATTGAGCCAATTACAATATCAATGAGCAAAATGATTAAAGAGACATTGAATGAGCTTATTCAGGATATTTGGGCCAATTTAAGCTTTCAAACTTCAATGAGAAATGTTCAGGCTTTAATTAATGTGATTCATACAAGTGTTGGACAAGTTTAAATCGGTTTTGAGCTTTACTTTTTCTAATACATAGTTTTACAGTAATAAGCATAACTTTTGATCTGATCGTTAGATCGGTCTAAAAAAAATTTAAAAGATTCTAAATGTCTTGTTTTCTATAGGGTTGAAATTTTATCATGATAAGATATTAGAAAGGCCTTGAGATATAGTTCAAAAGCTATTGTGTGGGAATTACATTATTTTCCTATTTGGTTTAAAAATATGTTTTCAATTTTATTTAGAACTATTTTATTATTTTTCCAGCCTTGTTTAGGATGTTTTATCTAGTATAAATAGGTTTATTTAGCTTGTATTTAAGTTTTTTTTAAAAGACTTAGATTATTTCAAAATAATATTATGTGTATGCAATGTTATTCATACTCTTAGTTTGTGGTTCATTGTAATCATAAGGTAGGGGCCTTTTACATTCAATAACTTTAGCATCTTAGCACAAGTAATCATTTTGTTAGGTTCTTTATAGTAATCTAATTTTAGCTGTTTTGTGTTATTTTTTCTTGCACGTGGCTTCAAGGGTTCTTAGCCTCTAGGTTCATATCACTTTTAATCCTTATTTGTTGTCTCAATATTTTCATGCAAATTAATAGATGACTCTTTGTCTATTAATTTAATAAATTTCGCTTCAATTTGGTAAGGAGTTAGTATTTCATTTAATTTATGTAACCTTAAGTGACTTAACAAATCAAAATAAATTAAATAGCATAGTTTGTCAATCACATCTCTATTTGACTTCTTAATTAGTTAGGTGACAACTCTTTGTCTAAACATATCATATATGTTTTGCCTAGCTAATGCCTCTAATCTTTTATGATCACGGATCTCTCATTCAAATCATATAAATTTAGTTAAATAAGATCCAATTTATATAACATTAAACATATTTTATTTATGACAACCTTGAGTAACTCAACAAATTAACCATAAATAAAACTCTTATTTTATGTTTATAAAATTGAAAGGCAATAAATCATATTCTTAACATGTACTGGAAATATTAATGAGAGATTTCTTTTATTAATTAGACCTCATACTTTGACATGATTAACATATCACATATAACAATTATATATAAACATATATTCTCTAGCATGTCATTTTAATTAGAGGTATATGAAAATATATAAACTAGTTACTTCAAGCTATTGGAGGAAATTAGGTGGTCAAAACCTAAGTAGTTGTAACACATCTTCATAAGTTTAGAAAATTTTACTTCAATCTTCTAATGAGCTAGGATCTCATTTAATTTATATAACCTTGAGTGACTTAACAAATTAAAATAAACTAAACTAAGTAAATAATATAGCTTTACAATCACATCTATATGTGACTCCTAGATCAGTCAAGTGACAACTGTTTGTTTACATATATCTTATATATTTTGTCTAACTATTGCATCTAATCTTATATGATCATAATATCTTATCTAAATCATATAAGTTTAGTTAAATAGGATCCAAATTCTATAACATTAAACATATTTGATTTGCGACAACCTGGAGTGACTCAATAAATTAATCATAAACGAAACTCTCATTTTATGCTTATAAAATTAGAAGACAACAAATTATATTCTTAATATGCACTTAATATATTAATGATGGATTTTTTTATTAATTTGATCTCATACTTCAATATGATTAATATATCATACGTAACAATCACACGCGCACACACCCCCCCTTAGCATGTCAATCTTAGATGTATATTAAAATATCTAAATAATTACTTCGAGCCATGAAAGGAATTATTGACCAAAAAATTCTTTCAAGCCTCAAATTAATTTTTTTAAAAAATTGACCAAATTTATTTGGAATAGTAACCAAAAAAATTTTATTTTTGAAAAATACATGAGATAATTATTTTATGGGAAATCATTGTTTTACACATAAATTTAATTCACATTTAATGCCAATAACAACCAAATAGATGCAATCAACAACCTTAATTATTTAACGATGGCTCTAATACAATTGTTGGGTTTCCCAAAAAGACATAAACATAGGGAAAACAATAATTTTAAAATTTTAAGAGTCTCATAGTTCTCATTCGATAACATAGGATTGTTTAAAGTTTGAGCAAAGATTACCTGACGATGAGTTCTTCCTTCTAAGGTTTGGTCAACTCTTCAATGGAGGTTATTGTAAACCACAAGCCATCAATACTTAAGAATATTTTGATTTAGACATTTAAGCATGTAGTATATTTGTTTTGTCAAATCATGTTTGTTCCCAACACCATAGTTATTGATTCTTTGAATAAGATTTGAAAGCTTTTTTCAAATCTCATTCCACCTTATACAAGGATTTCACAATCAATATTATTTGAGAATAAATGAAATATTTTCTCTAATTTACTTGAGGTATTAAATCCTCTCTTGATAATTTAAAGACTTTTAGATAATTTATGTTATAACTAATATCTACTCATTTATTACCCTTGATTAAGGCAATATACAGTCAAGATGAAAACATAACATTCCATATATAAGATAACTTGGGGATATGAAGTCTAATGATCATTTATATAATTACCATATGAGTCTTTCCATATACATGAGTAATCTCTCTATATGAAATCCTTATTCGTGTTAGTTCAAAATATTTGATATTTAACAAGCACTTAAATATTAGTTTCAAGTATCTCTTATACCTCAGTTTATGAGAACATCTACTTCCTTTTATGAAAAAAAAAATAACATAATATGTATTAGTCTCAACAACTATAATTAATATACATTCTTAATAGAGCGTTGAACAAGAATATTTAGGAATAATAATTTGATGCAATATAAATTTTCATAATTATAACCACTTTATAATTTCATTTACAAAATATTTTTATCCCAATTATTTTATCTTAACTCTAGACTCATTATCAAACTGGAATAAATATTAAAGATAAAAAATACCTTTAAAATATAATTAAATGTTTTACATTAATAAAATTAGGGACGCATGTAACCATCTAATTAGCTAGATGTATACACTTTTCTCATTTACTTGCGGAGCTTTCCATACCCTTTTGGATCAATACTCTTTTTAGGGTAATAGCACATGATCTTGATCCCTTGCAATATTTGCACATTCTTTTATGGCACAACCCTCTTTCTCAAGCATTTGTTCTCTATTCACTATCAAATTTAACAGTTTTACCGACAAAAATTTTTGTCGGTATTTACACTCACAGTCCATTGGTACGTATACCAACGGGTTCACAAACAGAAATAGTTAATAAGAAAAAATCTTTTTGGTAATTTATCGTCTACCAGTGAGTTTATCGGTAATAAATATATCGATCGATTCACAGACGAACAAAACGCGCCAAAAAAATTACTCGCTTTATTCCATCAATATCTCCATCAGTAAATTTAACATATCACTGACAGGAAAATCATATGTAATGTCATCGGTGTTTTTATTTGTTTATTGGTATATCCATCAATAAATATAGCATATCACCGATAGAATATCATATGTAATTTTGTTGGTGAGAAACAGTAGCAATGACATTTGTAGTAATTCTTTTCAACTCTCTTTGAAATATATTGATGGAATTGTTCCATCGTAACCCCATCAATAATATTTTAAAATATATACATATATATATATATATATATTGAACAAAAGTAGAAAAATAATTAAAATAAATTAGAAATCAAATATTTATTGCAAATTTAGACATTTGTACTTTCAAATACAATAAATCTAAAATAAAGGCAACACTGGAGAAAGAGGAGGAGATTGGTCGTCGTCGGGACCATAAAGCCAATTAGGAAGTGCACATATACCATTCATTTGTGATCTCATCTATATTACTAATTGGAGAAGTTCTTCATAATCAATAGTGATTCATTCATCATTTTCATTAAGATGGGTCGTTCAAGCCTGTACTCGTTGGTCTAACATCACCGTGAACTTCAGAGTTTGAGTACTCGAAATCAATTGTAAGCATCCAATGGTCGAAGCACTACAAGTCATCCACAAGTTCTCAGCTGTAGTGTTAAAGAGCCCGTACAACCATAAATCTGGATTGAGATCTGAATGGGTCGAAGGATTATTCATATATCTATCCTTCCATCGACTGTTATATATATCTTAGAAAAAAAATTCATCAAATTCAAGGAAATAATAACTTAAAAAAAAGTGGTTGAAAACCAACATACCATAAAGTGTTAAGTTTGACTATCCATGAGCCGCTGCACCTTTTTTTCGCGATCATCACTTCATATATGTGTTTCAAAAAAAAGCTTCATCAGGCTTAGCTCGTGTCCAAGAACCATAGTTAATATTATAAAAAACAACTAATAAAAAAATTATTGTAACAAAAAATGTTATCATCTGTTTCGCATGCGAAACGAATAAAATGGATCGCTAGTGTGCCTTGTAAAAGAATTGTGAACACGTCAATTTTAATTTTCCGCACTAGACTATGATTGTCTCGCGAAACTCGTGGACATCACATGTTGAATATATTTCACCCATACAACCTCTGAGACGTACGACAGTCTGAAATCATTTCAAACTACTATGTCATTCTTGCTTGGACGCTCTTTTTCTTTCACATACTTTTTAGCTTTCTTTTGTACCTCATACCAAAAATCATACAACCTATACGATACAAATTAATTATCTATTAGTAAATGAAAAATAAAATTTTAATGTTTGGAATTAAAAAATTATCCTAAATTCAATATTACTTTATTGCAGCGTGATTCTCCTAAACCCTCATCGCAACATTATTATCAGCTCTCTCCCATTCAAATTCCCTTAAAGTAAAATTTTAAATCATGAAAAATTCAGTAATTTCAATAAACTAACCAAATTAACATGAAAAAATATTTAAGTTAATATTAACCTTGAACGTTGAAAACTATGTATCGACCTAATGTTTCCATTCAAAATGTTTGGAAACCTGGTTCTATTGAAACAATAAAATTTTCATCGACAATTTAAGGTTGATGTTGTTGTTCTCACATCATCAATGTTTGTAAACTGGAAATTGTATTCGGTAAACGAAATTATTTTTTCAAAAATTATTAAACATGCCATTGTGAAATCAAAACAAACTTACATTGAAAGGTCATCATTCCGTTGGGCCTCGTACATGCGGATAAATAGATCTCATTGTGAAGGGACCCCCCCTCAACGTTGCAACATCGCACTAACAAGCTCGCATCATGAGTTGATATTTTTGCCTCAAGTGCCTGTTCTTGGTTGGCCCCCTAATGACTCATGGTCGTCAGCATCGCTGCTAAAAGAACTAGCAATTATCATTTCCTCGCAATGTGCAATGGACTTTTCTCTAGGCATCTACACAAATTAACGGATAAAAAAAATTAAACAATTCCTATTTTTTAAACTTGTAAATACACAACATATATGCCACAAACCAGTTGATTTTTTCAATTTCTTCTAACAATTTAGAATAATTCAATTTCATATAAAATTTTCTTTTTCTACATGATAATATTTTTAATTCTAAATTTACAAAAACTTAAAATAATAATTAAAATTAATCCTACACATTTAATTGGCGATGAACAATAAAATAAAAAAACAACTAAAATTCAAAACAATAATGCAAAAATTATTATAATAACAACTAAAGTTTAACACAATTATTTCTAATTTTTGTAAATTTAATTGAAATTAAACAACAAATTTGAAAACAAATAATGAAACAATTTTTATAGTCTCTGAAATATACCAACGGACACATTCTGTTGGTATACCTATATGTAATGAACACCATGAACAGTGTCAGGGAAAAGGGGAACACTACCTATAGTCTTTAAAATACACCAATGGACACATTTCGTCGATATACCCATATGTAATGAACACCATGAACAATGCCAGAAAGAAGCGAAACCGTTCTCATAGTATCTGGAATATACCAACGGACACATTTTATCGGTATACCTGTATGTAATGTACAATTTGTTGGTATTTTTATTGGTGTAAAATAGTGTCTGATGTCAAATTGTATATGTATTCCTTATCTATCCATAACAGTGTCTATCGTCCTTTGTCTTCCCCTTCATGTTCATAACTGTGTTGAAAATGTTATCAAATACGTTCTTTTCTATATGTATGACATCAAGGTTATGGTAGAGAAGATTGATCTTTCAATAAAAAAGCTCCTAGAAAATATTTTGTTTTACCTAATTGTAGGTCAAACCAAAACCAGGAAACTTCTGCTTACTGGATTGAAAACCAAACATAATATCATCGTACTCCGACACCACGTCATACAATTCTTCACCTGAAAGAAGTGGCGATGCAACATCTCTTTCAACTACGCCAACAAAGAAGTCATTTTTGTTCTTTCTAAACTTATGATCTGTTGGGAAGAACTATCGGTGATAGTATAAAAAGGATGTTTTACCGTTGTTTGTTAGCATGATGCCTTGTTATTTTTCATGTAGTATGGATATGCTAGTTTTTCATGTGTGCTCCAACCAAAAACCATTTTATAAGTTTGAAAATCATTGATAGTCCATATCAAATCTACATTCATTAGAAAATTATGTTTTTTCAATACATCATAAGTCAAAACACTGGATGACTACAACTGCTTTAACTTATCAATCAACGGTCGATGATAAACATCTATATTCTGACCCAGACTATTAGGACCAGGTACGATCATGGATAAAAAAATAAACTCCGGCTTCATACGCATCCCCGTGGCAAGTTGTAAACCATGAGTATCACCGACCAACAAGAATTATGAGCAACAAATGACATGAATGGATTGAATCTATTTGTACATAACCCAAGACACACATTCTTTGTCTCCACTAAAAAATAAAAATGCACATTGTTAAAGTGTTTCCAGGCTTTACCATCGGAAAGGTGTATCATCACTCCATTCACTACATCATGTAATTGATGTCATGTCATGTGCTCAGCAGTTTTTAATGACATAAATAACTTCTTTTGTCTAGGTGTGATTTGAAAGCATCTAAGTTTTCTATGTGTGACAAACGCCTTTCCCTTGTCAGTCATGGGTTTATAATGAGAATGCCCATGTGTTTTGCACTTGGTCAACTCTGCATTTTCAAGGTAGCATAACATGTAGAAATTTGGACACATGTTAATTTTCTGGTATCTTAGACCGAGGGGTTTCATCATGGATTTAGCAGTATAAAAGTTCTCTTTTAGTCTGTTCCTTTCAAGTAAAATGTTTCTCGCCCAATCGACAATTCTGTCATAATTAGCCTCACTCAACCCATGATCTGACTTGATGGTGAACATATGTGCAACGACCAATAATTTACTGTGATTTGTGCAAACATCCCATAATGGTTTGTTAGAATCTTTTAAAAGATAAAAAAAAACCTAGTCACGTTTAGATTAAGTTTTTCATTTATGACTGGACATTGATCGGCATGACCCTGATTTATTCTGATCACATCCATAACTATATTCCTATAAGGATTGCTATTGTCATCTACAAATCCATGCATGTTGCTATAACTAGAAGTTTACCCAACCATCTTTTCTATCATGGTATTGTGAGGAACATATGGTTCTTTGTGTGCATATCAACATAGGTATTTCTTCATGAATTATTTTTGTAGAAGATGTATCGTTACAACATCTGGATAGAGAAATGTTTTATTTTTACACCTCTTGCATGAACATTTAATACCCCCTTCACTAATATTTCTCAGATTAGATTGTTCGTAATTAATAAAACTCTGAACCCCATTATAATAATCCATCTCCGCAACTCAAAGGATGAATGTCTATACATCCATGAACGATCATCCATTACTTATATCAAACCTATATAAAATAACAATGACAACATGTATTAATTAACTACGTTAACTAAATAA
>Ga0325404_1002581_pt1 | contig 19387 bp, 22 predicted proteins | sample PopdelMetagenome_18_FD_205664 | JGI IMG/M metagenome (GOLD analysis project Ga0325404, IMG submission 205664) | Populus deltoides microbial communities from Bellville, Georgia, United States - Xylem-Control-R1 | ecosystem: Host-associated > Plants > Phyllosphere > Stem > Wood/Secondary xylem... | reverse complement strand
CCTAAACCCTAAACCCTAAACCCTAAACCCTAAACCCTAAACCCTAAACCCTAAACCCTAAACCCTAAACCCTAAACCCTAAAACCCTAAACCCTAAAACCCTAAAACCCTAAAACCCTAAACCCTAAACCCTAAACCCTAAACCCTAAACCCTAAACCCTAAACCCCAAACCCCAAACCCCAAACCCGAAACCCAACCCCAAACCCCAAACCCCAAACCCCAAACCCGAAACCCGAAACCCGAAACCCGAAACCCCAAACCCCAAACCCCAAACCCCAAACCCCAAACCCCAAACCCTAAACCCCCAAACCCTAAACCCTAAACCCTAAACCCTAAACCCAAAACTCAAAACCCAAACCCAACCCCAAACCCCAAACCCCAAAACCCAAACCCCAAACCCCAAACCCTAAACCCTAAAACCCTAAACCCTAAACCCTAAACCCCTAAACCCCTAAACCCCTAAAACCCTAAAACCCTAAACCCTAAACCCTAAACCGTAAACCCTAAACCGAAACCCCAAACCGAAACCCGAAACCCGAACCCGAAACCCGAAACCCTAAACCCGAAACCCTAAACCCTAAACCCTAAACCCAAACCCGAAACCCTAAACCCCAAACCCCAAACCCTAAACCCTAAACTTTTTTTTTGGAATAAAGTTAAGTTGTATTGATCCAAAAAAGTACATGATACGAGAGGCATACCCCAAGTATTACAAAGGACCTGGAAGGTCAACAAAAAGAAACAAGCTTGTATATCGAAAGAAAACATACAAAGCAGCATAAACCGTTCAGGCGATGAATATAGTAATAATCCAAACTCAGGTAATATCACCGCTCAACTGGAAGGTAAAAAAGATGGTGCCACACGATGTAAATCCAGTGTCATCACATCCAACAGATTGTGCAACAGATAAAGATTCTGGAGGAAGTGCTCGAGATGGTGTCATCTTAGGTAAATATGTGGTAGGTACCCTAGATGAAGAACTGATTTCAGAAGATGATGGCAAAGACATTTGCTTACTAGTAGTGCACACAGGCAATTCTAGTGGTGATGTCCTAACATGGTCGTTTGTGGACAATAGAGGAGTTATCGATTTAACATCACCAAGATCAGATGGCTTCAGCTGACTCTCAGCTGAGGAATCAGAGGCTGACTCATCTGTGTCTGTCTCGTCTGAGGAATCTGTATCTGTCTCAGCTGAGGAATCTGAGTCTTCAGAGGACATCTCATCTGTGTTTGTGGCAGGGGAGGTAATGGCATTACCTTTACCCTGATGGCTAGGAGAGACATCACCGTTAACCTGTTTATCACCTGTGTCTGTGGCAGGTGAGGCATTACCTTTATCCTGATGACTATGAGAGGCATCACTGTTAACGTGCTTATCAGCTGAAGGCTGACATGAGTGACCAAAAACGTGGCACCTTTCACATCTCTTCGGCTTCCATTCATAGTTCACATGAACTTCTCTGATAGTAGTGGAAAACTCAAGTTCAAATTTGTGGACAAATGGTAGAGATGCATCTACCTCCACACATAACCGCGCGTAGTCTAAGCGCTTACATCCAAGTGTCAACTCATCACAAGAGAGTGGTTGGCCCACCATAAAGGAAAAGGTAGATCATATATCCGAATCCATACTGGAAGTTTGGTGATCTTGTTCATGTCGAAGACAAACCCAGAATGCCATTTCTGAAGAATAATTGCTTTCCCGCCAAACATCCAAGGACCATTTTCAATGACCTTTTGTAGGTCATCTTCTGTTTTGAAACGAAACATTATAAATCCATTGGCCAAGGATGTCACATCCTCAAGGCCGAACATGTTCCATATCCTGTGAGCAATTGAATTCATAGCAGAATAAGGAAGCTTAAAACCAGGAAAAAAACCTACTAGGCAACGATGCCACACCGCAGAAGGTTTATCCCATAATCCCTTAGTCATTTTAAGACGAGAGCCAACCGGCTTACGAGGGATGGGGTCAAGAGTGCATCGAGTGTTAGAGTCGGTAACTCTTATCTTATCGGCCCAAAAACCCGAGGGGGGAGTGGGTCGGGTAGAGGTCGGGGAGGCTATGTTTTGGGTGTTTTGGTGTTGGTTTGTGGGATGTTTAGTGGTTGAGGGGGTGGTGTTAGCTTTGGGTGTTTGGGTTTTCAGATTGGAAGCCATGACAGATTCTGGGCACAACTTCACACAACAATTACTCACCAAATATTCAATCAATAACAAATCCCAACGGTACAAAGGTAAACACACATCTTATGCAGCACATATCCAAATATCCGCTGAAGTTAACGGTTAGATCTCCCTAGATCGGAGTTAGACCGAAACTGACCTGAGATTGACGAGCCACTGTTGAACGTGCATAAAACTTTTCTGGATGGGTTTCATCTCATCTCCACCGTTCAGAATGTGTAATAAAACCACACGCATCACATATCCAAAATTCAGATTGATCCAACGGTAGAAAAGGGAGCAATAGGCCGGCGTCTCTGACTGTTCCTAGAGTGGTTTGTCCAGAAATCTTCAAATGGTAAGCTTTCTCTAGTGGATTCAAATATGAATGATCGCTCTGGTCAGGATGTAGTACCTATAGGGACGCACAACATACCCAAACTTCGTGTTGATCCAACGGTAGAATACTGAGAAATCGGCCAGCGACGCTGACAGGTCTGAGAGGGGGTTTCCAGAAACCTTCAAACAATTAGATTTCCCAAACGGCGACAGCTTTGGACGATCCCTCTGGTCAGAATGAAGACAATGATGAGGTGCACAACATACTCAAATCTTCCTAAACCCTAAACCCTAAACCCTAACCCCTAAACCCGAAACCCTAAACACGAAACCCTAAACCCAAACCTTCAACCCCGAACCCCGAACCCCGAACCCCGAACCCTGAACCCGAAACCCTTAACCCTAAACCCCTAAACCCAAAACCCCAAACCCCAAACCCCAAACCTGAAACCCCAAACCCTAAACCCAAACCCTAAACCCAAACCTGTAACCCCTAACCCCTAACCCTAACCCCTAAACCCTAAACCATAAACCCTAAACCCTAAACCATAAACCCGAAACCCCTAACCCTAAACCCGCAACCCGAAACCCTAAACCCTAACCCCTAAACCCTAAACCCTAACCCTTAAACCCTAACCCCGAAACCCTAACCCAAACCCCAAACCTGAAACCCCAAACCCCAAACCCCAAACCCTAAACCCCAAACCCTAAACTCTAAACCCTAAACCCTAACCCCGAAACCCGAAACCCCGAAACCCCAAACCCTGAACCCTAACCCTAAACCCTAAACTTTTTTTTTTGGAAATGTTAAGTTATATTGATAAGAAAAATGTACAAATGTTAGAAAGCCATGCTCTCAGGAATACAAAAGAAAAGGCACAACATGAAAAAGTTGGCCGAGGGTTAACAACAGCACCTCAATAGGGCCAGAACCAGCCCAAAAAGCTAGCGGAAAAGCTAAACCAGAATAAACCCAAATACACAGAAAACCTTTTTCCCCTTCAAACTCATTTATAGCCGAGGGAAGAATGGAAAAGCAGGCCTCATTTGACAAACATTAAGGCTGTTGAATGCCCCAGGTGTCATAAACAGAGTCTGGGATGGGGCATTTGTGCTCCATGTTGATGATGTGAGTTCTAATGAGTTCAAGAATGTCCCTGCTTGTTGAGTGGTGGGACTGGAATTGCTGGCTAAAAATGCGGCTGTTTCTCTCATGCCATAGGAAGTAGACCGTTGTTGAAAGCATAAGACGGGGAATTGTGTGCATGATGTCCTTCCCTTTCCTGTAAGTGTTGACTGCCCAAATCAAAAGCTGGTTCCGAGGAAGTGATGGCCACTGGACGCTGGCTTTGCTGCAAATTGTTCTCCATACGATGTTGGAGTAGTGATAGTCAAAAAACAAATGGTTGTGAGATTCTTCATGGGCAGCACATAATATGCAGGTTGTATGAGCTAGTATCCCTGTATTGTGTAATCTATCTATGGTGTTGAGACGCTTCTTGGAGGCAAGCCAAAGGATAAATGACTGACGGGGGATGTGGCCTTTGAACCATAGGAGATGATGCATGTAATTTTCTGACCGAGATTCACATAAGAGTTCCCATGCAGAGTGAACAGTAAATGTACCCGAGTGGTGGCCTTTCCAAACATAGTGGTCTTCCATAGAGGGGTTTGGGTTGAATGAGATGGAACTCCATAACACCTGCAAGTCCGGGCTAGATGCTGGGAAGTTCCATTGGTCTCCATGCATGATGTCCGAAACTCTTGACGTCCAAGCAAGCCTGGTGGAGAATAGCAGTCTGTGGGGGAGGATGTCTATAATTCTCTTCCCCTCTGGAAGCCAGTAGTCATACCAGAGGGAGGTAGTAGTTCCCTTGCCAATGCATGTCTGAAACCAGCCCCTGCACCATTCACGGCTTTGCAGGATTTTCCTCCATGACCACGAAGGATTGGAAGGGATGTTGATCTCCCAAAAGGATCTCCCACGCAGAAGCACTGAGTGCACCCATGCTGCCCAGACCGAGCTTTTGCTTCCCAAAATGGTCCATATATGCTTCATTACAGCAGCCTTGTTCCATACTTTGAGGCATTTTATACCTAGACCCCCTTCTTTCTTGGGGAAGCAGAGGGAGTGCCAGGCAACCTTAGCACCACGAGAGTTCAAGGAAGTCCCTTTCCATAGAAAGCCAGTAAGAATGCTTTCCAGCTTTTAAATTATTGAACAAGAGAGGATAAACATTGTTGACCAATACACTTGAATAGAGAAGAGCACGGATTGGATGAGTTGGAGACGCCCTACATATGTAAGGGAAGAAAAAGTCCAAAGCTTAATTCTGATGATGATTCTTTCCACCAACAGGAGGCAGTCAGCTTAGGTGAGCTTTGTGGTGATGAGCGGGACACCTAAATATCTTACAGGTAATGCACTCTGTTGAAACCCCACTTGTTCCCGAATTGCACTATGAAGCTGATCGCCAATACCAGTAAGGCAGAAGAGCATAAGGTCATCTGCGAAGCATAGGTGGGTTATGGAGTTTTGCTTGCATCTCCAGTGGTATTTGAATCCTTGTTGCTGAGTGGTGTGGCAGAGGATACCAGCAAGACCCTTCGTAGCAAGAACAAATAGGTAGGGGGACAAAGGGTCTCCCTGTCGAATGCCCCTGCTTGCCTTGAAAAAACCATGTAATTCACCATTTAGACTGATGGAATAGTGGGCGGTGGAGATGCATTGCTTGATCCAGGAAGTCATGGTTTGGGGTATCCCAATGGCGTGAAGACCTGCTAGAATAAATTCCCAGCTTACTGTGTCAAATGCTTTCCTTAGGTCTACCTTAAGAGCACATCTCACAGGGCCTTTGTTGAGGTGGTAATTGTGCATGAGGTTCTGGGTAAGAAGGATTTCATCCGAGATTTGCCTTCCTAGTATGAATGCTGATTGGGAGGGGCTGATCACATCTGTCAAAGCTGCCTTTAACCTGCCTACAATGATCTTGGATATACATTTGTACATGACATTGCAACAGGAAATTGGTCTATAGTCATTCATGCATGAAGGATTTTCAATTTTTGGGACTAAAGCTATTTTGTGGCATTGACATAACGAGGCATGGAGTTATGGGAGAAGAAGAACCTAACAGCTGCAGTGAAGTCACCTCCAATTATATGCCAGCTTTTCTTGAAGAACAGGCCATTGAAACCGTCGGGACCAGCAGCTTTATTGTCTGGGATTGAAAAGAAGGCTGCTTTGATTTCCTCATTGGTGATAGGGAGGCTTAAAGTTGTGCTTGAGGGGGCTGAGATAGTGTTTGGGAAAAGGAGGTGCATATCTTCCACTAACTGGCCGTGGTCAGTAGACAAGAGGTTCTGAAAATATTCGATTGCCATCTTCCCTAGTTCCTTTTGGTCCTGGATGATATTGCCAGCTTCATCCATCAAGCTATGAATTTTGTTTCTGGCTTGGCGGTGCAGGAGGGAGTTATAGAAAAACTTTGTATTCTTGTCCCCAAGCTGAAGCCATTGATCTGAGACCTCTGTTTGAAGAAAGACTCCTCCTCTTTACATAAAAGCATGTAGGCCTTAGCGAGTTCCCTTTCCCTAGAGTTGGCTTCTGCTGATGCTGGGCTATGGTCTAGTATGAGTTGAGCTGCGTTCCAGTCGACTTTGGCCCTTGCCACTCTGTTTGAAATGTGACTTGTGTGCTGGTGGTGAAGATTCTTGAACTCAGCCTTTAGAAGCCGAAGCTTTGTGGTGAAACGGTACATTGGGTTCCCATGCACTTGAGTCTGCCAAGAAGAGTTAACGATGGCTGAGAAGTCCTCTCTATCAGCCCACAAGTTAAGGAACTTGAAAGGGGGATGCCTCTGGTAGCTTTCTTGCCGAAGGTTGAGAATCATTGCATTATAGTCTGAGAGGTGTCTTGGCAAGAATGATGAGTGAGCTTCGGGCCAATTAGTGAGGAGGCAAGGATTGCAGAAAATCCAGTCTAACTTCTTCTGTATTGTATGATCTCCATGCTGGCCATTGTGCCATGAGTACTTTAGCCCTGAATATGGGATTTGAAGAAGCTGAGCTTGCTGAATGCAGTCGTTGAAGTCATCCAAGTGATGATGCCATGTTGTGTCCCCTCCATGTCTGTCAGCTGGCCACATGATAGCATTAAAGTCTCCCATTAGGATCCAAGGAATGGAAGTGCTCATATGGCTCTCTTGGCAAATGTAGCGCCACAAAGATGTTCTATAAGCAGGGGTGTTGTAACCATATATGAAAGTAATTTTGAGGGGGGCATTGGTGGAAAGAGAGGTGGTTTCACAAGTCAGCCATTGAGGGGATTGGTGGGTGCAGGTAATGTTGAGTTTTATGGGGTTCCAGCCAACCATGATGCGGCAGGGGGAGGAGGCATTGACATTGGAAATATATTTCCATGGGTGGGGGGCTAGGTTGGACTCTACTACAGGCATATTAGCTGCTGCAATTTTAGTTTCTATAAGACCATAGATGTCAAGATTGTTTTTGGTTGTCCAGTCAAGGACTGTTTTTTGTTTGAGGTGACCATTAAGGCCCCGTATGTTCCAGCTTCCTATATTGAACATTTATTCAATGTAATGAGAAAAGACCCAAACTAAACTAGAGGCCCCTGGCCTCTTTACGTTTCTTTCCCCCTTTCTTTTTCCTAACAGTTTTTGGGGAAGGTGGAGGGGATATATCATGGTGTTCTGGGAGGATATAGAAGTTGTTGAGGTCTCAGCATATTCCTCTTTGGCAGCAGAAGAGGAGGCACTAAGACTACGTAGGAAGTCCATTTTGCTTTCTATGCAAGTTGTAGGATTAAAACCAGAAAGATATGAGGTTTCAGGGTCTGGGAAAACAGTACCTGAATCCTGAGCAATAATATGTTTTCCTGTGGCTGATAATCGAGCACCTTTCTACGATTGTGAGAGGGGAGGCTTAGGGGGGGTAGGGGGATATCTTGAGGGGCATGGATATCTGTGTGGGGGATTATGGCATGGTTGGCAGTAGGCTGAATATTGGAGTTTTGGTGTGTGGTGTTTGCTGGTGGTTGTGTGGTCATGGCCTGCGATGGGGTTGGGGTTGGGGTTAGCTCAAGAGTTTGGCCTGCCTTGGGAAACGTTACAGCTAGGGAGCCGGGTGAGGGTTCAACCTAAGTGTGAATAGCAATGGGGGTTCCTTGTTGAGGGGTGGGGTTGGGGACTGGATTAGGGGCTTTTGTGCTTGGCTTTTTTCTTGGGGGAGAGGGACTGGCTCAATGGAGCAGAAATGACCAAAAATCTTGCAGCGGGCACACCTGGAAGGCTTCCACTCATATTCCACATCAATGGGGATGGGGTCTGAGGAGAGTGGACTGTCAATCTTGTAGTGGTGCACAAAAGGAAGAGAGGCATCTATCTCCACACACACCCTAGCATATTCTAGTCTGGTGCATTTATATGTTTGTTCATCACAAGACAATGGCCTACCCACCATACTGACAGCCAAACTCAGTCCCTGTTTAGACCATAGGGGAAATGGCAGTCCATGGATGCGGATCCAAACTGGAAGAGTGGAGATTTTGCTTTTGTCGAAGCAGAACCTTGGGTGCCATTGTTGCAAGATGATAGTTTTTCCTCCAAACATCCACGGGCCCTTTTCTAGCACTGTCTGCATCTCCTCCTCTGATTTGAAGCGGAATAACATGTAGCCATTTGCAGTGGTCATTACATCTTCAAGACCACATTTCCTCCAGACTCGGGAGGCTATAGTGTTCACTATGTGATATGGCATTTTGAAGCTAGGAAAGAAACCGACCATGCATCTCTGCCATTGTTCAGCATTGTCCAAAAGCATGTCTTCAGAAATCTTTAGCCGGCTTCCAACTGGTTGCCTTTGAAGATGCTCTAATGTAAATCTGGTGCTAGAGTTTGTGACTCTAACTCTGTCGGCCCAGGTGTTAGTGGGGGGGTTTGTGGTGGTTTGTTGTTGTTGTTCTTCATGGTAGGTGAAGTTTATCTAAACCCTAAACCCTAAAACTCTAAACCCTAAACCTAAAATCCTAAAAGCATAAACCCTAAAACCCTAAACCCCTAAAATCCTAAACTCTAAACCCTAGAAGAACATAAATGAACCCCCCTAAACCCGAAACCCTAACACCCTAAACCCCAAACTCTAAACCCCAAACCCTAAAACCCCAAACCCTAAACCCCAAAATCTCAAACTTTAAACCCCAAACCCTAAAACCCCAAACCCCAAACCCCAAAACCCGAAACTCGAAACCCAAAACCCTAAACCATGGTTGTTAAAAGCGAGTTTTGACTCGTAAAATCAGATGATTTTACGAGTCAAAAGGCGTAAAACATGTAAAATCGAGTTTAAAACTCGAAAACCAGTAAAATCGGTCAAACCCTGTCAAACTCGCAAAAACTCGGTTCAACCCGTAAAAAACATGAAAATCGGTCCGATTTCACGATTTCTGCTAAAATGAAAAACAAGTAAACAACTATCCTTTTCTTATTTACCCTTTCCCCTGTCCACATCTCCAGTCTCCACCCATCCCCTTTTCGGCTTTACCCTTTCCCCTTTTCCCTTTCCCCAAATCACCAGCGGCCAAGTAAATTGAGAAATCGGTTCCACTCTCCACTCTCCACTCACCAGCAGCGCCACTGGTTTTACACGTTTCGACTCTCCACTCACCAGAACGTTCTTGGCGAGAAGAAGGTAAGAATTTATTAACAAGCTTTTTTTTCTGTCTGGTTTTTAATAATTGCTTGCTATCAGGTCATGGGTTTTTCATTTTATCATGTTATGTATTTTATTCAATGGTGGTTTATTCATTTGATGGGGTCTTCAATTATTCAATGTTTTATTCTGTTTTTATGTTTTGTTTGTGGATTGTCTAGTGTACTGCGGGAGTTATTATGTTCCCATCTATGCTATACTTATATTCTTATACTATCATCCAAAACAGGCTTGGTAGATGCAGACCATCAATTTGATTAAAAGTGGAAAATTGAGGTCAATCATCTATGTCTTTAGGGTCTGCTGGCACTATGATGGGGTCAGGTAGAGGGTTGGCGTATGGCTCAGATGAGGGCTGAGTGGCAGGTGTGATGTTGAGTGGCTTATCTGCAGGTGGTTAAGTTGCAATGTTGGTTGAAAGATGGGTGTTGGTGTGAACTATTGGTTGGGGTTCCGGTTGCAGGTGAGTATGAGGTGTAGGGGAGTCATCATGTGCTTTGCCTTTGCCTTTGCCTTTGTCCTCTGTAGAGGTGGGGCAGCAATGGCCAAATACATTACATTTCTCATATCTTGAGGGCTTCCATTCATAGTCCACGGTAACAGTGAGTGGTGCAACAAAGAGAGGACTTTCAATCTCAAAACTGTGAACAAAAAGTAGTGTGGCATCAACTTCAACATAGAGACGTGCGTACTCCAGGAGAGTGCAATTATATGTAAGTTCATCATATGAAAAAGGCCTGCCACCCATGCTTACTGCCAAGTTTAATCCCTGCTTAGACCATAATGGGAATGGTAGACCATGAAGTCAAACCCAAACAAGTAGGGTGGTGATTTTGTTCTTATCAAATTGAAAGCGTGGGTGCTACTGTTGCAGGATTATGTTTTTACCCCCAAACATCCATGGTCCCTTCTCTAGGACAGTATGTAGCTCGTCTTCAGTCTTGAAGCGGAATATCATGAACGCCACGCCCTGGATGCAATGGAGTTGACTTCATGGAATGGCATACGGAACCCTGGGAAAAACCCAATCATGCAGCGGTTCTATTGTTCAGAATTGTCCGAAAACATTGCTTTTGTGATCTTGAGGTTACAACCTACAGGTTGTCTAGAAAGTGGTTCTAGAATGAATCTGGTACTGGAATTGGAGACTCTAACTTTATCTGTCCATGAGTTGTGAGTGCTGTCAGAGTTTGGTTTAGGGGTATTGGATTTTGGTTTCAGTATGGTTTGGGGTGGGACGTGATCTGTGTTTGGTTTCATGGTATAAGGGTGGACGAGTGATGATGGTGAATGATGGGGTAGAGGTGTAGGATCAAAAAATTGGTCGGTCAGAATGCTGGGAATGTGTTGGGGCTGAGGATGGAGGCTTGAACAAAGAAGATGATGGTCACCGACGTGCAGTGCAAAGCCAGGTAGTCATCTTCCTCGTAGTCACCAGCGGCTGTTGCTCTCTCTTCATTTTTTCCCTCCCTTAACCCTAAAAATCCTAAACCCCAAACCCCAAATTTTTTTTGGAATAATGTAAGATGTATATAAATAAAAGAGAATTTTCTATAACATTACGATAAATCCTAGGGTTCGCATCAAGATTTATGAAAGAAGTTTGTGTTTGTCACCTAGTTGTAGCCATTATATTCTGGATTTTTGCTAAAAGAATGATTCCTCATCCTTATATAATTGCATGTAGTGGTTAGCAATGGCTCTTTCATTGTCCATAGCTTCTGATGAAGTTGGATTAGCAACTAAAATAGACTGAGAAATATTCCATGCATCTCTAGAATGGATGACTCTGCTAGTAATGTGGTTGGTATGTTGCCGATGGAGTTGCTTGAGCTCAGTTTTGAGTAGACGCAGCTTAGTAGTGAATATATATATGGGAGAACCCATGACTTGAATTTTCCAGGACGAAGTAACAGTGGCCATGAAATCATCTCTATCTGCCCATAGATTCAAGAATTTGAAAAAAAACCTGTCTTTTACAGCTAACCAGCAAAAGATTGAAGATCATGGCACTATGATTAGATATGTGGCGTGGCTGAAAAATAGAGTGAGCTACTGGCCATGTGGATAACAGGCATTGGTTGCCAAAGATCCAATCCAATTTTTTTTGGATCGTATGAGAACCATGTTGGCCATTATGCCATGTAAATCTTAGACCTGTGTAAGGGATTTGGATGAGTTCTAATTGATGAATGCAATGTATGAAATCATCTTGGTGCCGATACCATTGCATGTCTCCTCCTACACGATCATCGGTATGCAGGATGGCATTAAAGTCCCTCATGACAAGCTAGGGGATTCCAGTATTAAAAGAGCTTTCATGGTAGAGGTGATTCTAGAGAAAATTTATTTCAACAAGTGTATTATGATTATAGATGAAGGTGATTTTGAGAGGCTGAATGAGGGATGGGGCAGTGACCTTACACGAAAGCCATTAGGAAGAGGAGTTTTCATAAGTGAGGTTGAGTTTGTGAGAATTCCAACCTACTAGAATACGATAATGGGAAGTATGATGGATGTTGGAAGTAAATTGCCAGTGTGCAATGGCCAGAGTGGCTACTACTGCAGCTAAATTGGCGCCTCCTATCTTGGTTTCAAGTAGACCAAAGATGTCAAGATCATTTTTTTGTGTCCATTCACGGATAGTTTTCTGTTTTTGGAGGCTATTAAGGCCTCATGTGTTACAGCTACCAATATTAAACATTTATTGAATAGTAAGAGACAGCAACAAGATTAGAGGTACTTAACCTCCTTTCGCTTCCTTGCCCCTTTCTTTTTCTGAGTTGTTTTTGAAGAAGAAGATAGGGAAGCATCATGGGCAGCAATGGATGTGGAAGAGGTCTCTCCAGTAGTGTCAATAGCTACATGTGTAGATTCACTATGATTTCCTAAAGAGTCTATTTTGCTCTCCTGACATGGTGCATTGTCCATGAAACTTGGTACCTGGTGACCGATATCATTATCAATGTTGCAAAGAGGAGGGGCAATATCTGACTCTTGACAAGAATTATATCCTTCTGCTATTGGGGGATCCTGAGGAACCAATCGAATAGCTGGTAAGGTAGTGGTTGGGTTGGTGGTTAAGGGTGATGGTAGGGAGATTGTGGGTCCATAGGCAGAGAGGGATTGGTGCTAGTAGTGGTGTTTAGAACTAGTTTTGGGATGGGTAAGGCTGATGTGGGAATTGTTTGATCCATAACAGCAGAGGTGGGAGGAACTGTAACACCGACTATGCCCTTGCCTTTGTCTAGTGTAGCCGGTGGAATAGCTTTAGTGATGCTTGAGAAGGGATCAATTGGGGTGGCAAAGGGTGGGATGGGAGTTGTATTACCGAGACCAACTGGATTGTGGGGCTGATTTGAAGCTCCTACAATTCCCTTGCCTTTGCTAGAGGTAGGCTGTTGCTTGAGTGTTACAGTTGATGTGCAAGAATGGCTAAAGACCTTGCATTTGTCACAGCGAGTAGGCTTCCATTCGTAGCCCATGGTCACTGTGATAGGATCAACAGACAAGAGGTTGTCTATATCAAATTCTCGAATGAAAAGAAGTGCAGCATCAATCTCAACACATACCCTTGCATACTCCAACCGAATGCAATTATAAGTTTGCTCATCGCAAGACAAAGGCCTTCCTACCATACTTGCAGCCAAGCTTAAACTTTGCTTGGACCAAAGAGGAAAAGGCAAACCATGTAAGCGAATCCAAACTAGGAGTGTGGAGATTTTATTCTTGTCAAATTGAAACCGCGAATGCCATTGTTGAAGGATGATGTTTTTGCCACCAAACATCCAGGGCCCTTTTTCCAGAACTACATGCATATTCTCTTCAGTGTTGAACCGAAAGATTATAAAACCATTAGCAGTGGCTGTGACATGTTCTAACCCACACTGCCTCTATACCCATGAGGCAATCTTATTGACAGCATGGTATGGCATTTTATATCCGGGAAAGAAACCAACCACGCAGCGAGTCCATTGTGCAACATTCTCAAACAACATCTCTTTTGATACCTTTAGGCGATGCCTAACTGGCTATTGTGGGATATTGTCAAGAGTGAAGCGAGTGCTAGAGTCAGGTATCCTAACTCTATCAGCCCACGAAGTTTGATCATTGTTAGGGGAAAGTTTGCTAGCAGTATTGGTAGGAGACATGGTGGGGATGGCGGCCATATGATTGTGGTAAAAGATCAAAAGAGGGTGGTAGTGCAAACGGGGTAGTTATGGCTGAAAGTTTTATGGTAGTGTGTAGGGGTTGTCAGATCTTCTGTGTGGAAAATGGTTTGGTGAAAAGGTAGTGATGGTTGAGGTGATCGGATTGCAATGGCGAGAGGCTGAAAACAGTGGCAATTGAAGCAAAGCTTAGGCCGGCGACTCATATCGCCTGCAGCAGCCATGCTGTCTGCATTTTTTTTCCCTAAACCCTCCCTCCCTCCCTAAACCCTAAACCCTTTTTAACCCTAAACCCTAGGGTTTCGGGTTTAGGGGTTAGAAGTTTGGGTTAAAAAGGGTTTAAGATTCAGGGTTTAGCGTCCAAGGTCTAGGGTTTTTGGTTTTAGGGTTAAAGTTTAGAGTTCAGGGTCCAGGGTCCAGGGTCTAGGGTTTGGGGGGTTTATTTGTGCTCTTCTAGAGAGAGAAGCTAGAGATATAGGTTAAAGAGGAAAGATACAAAGGGGCGGTGCTCCGACAGCCATATCTTCAGCGACCACCATTGGATAAGGCCAAGTTTGGTTATGTTGTGCACCTTACTATTTTTTACATTCTGACCGGAGGGATCGTTCAAATCTGCTGCCGTTTAAGAAATCTGACCGTTTGAAATTTTCTAGAAACCCTCCTAGACCTGTCAGAGTCGCCGACCGATTTCTCCTTGTTCTACCGTGGGATCAACCTTAATTTTGGGTATGTTGTGCGACTCTATATTGCCCACATTTTGACCAAAGGGATGGTCCATATTTGAGTCCTCCTGCGAAATGTAGTCAATTGAAGATTTCTGGAAAAATCCCTCTCGGAACAGTCAGAGCCGCCGGCCTTTTTATCCTTTGTCTACCGTTGGATCAAGCTTATCTTTGGATATATGCTGCACCTGGTTGTGATACACATTCTGAACGGTGGAGATTAGAAATAAATCCTCCAGCAATGTTTTCTATGTGTTCAATAGAAGGTCGTCAATCTCAAATCAGTTTCGGTATAATTGAGATCTGTGGATATCCAACCATTAAAATGTGTTGATTTTTATATATGTTCTGCATAACATGTGTGTTTACCTTTAAACCATTAGGATTTGTTATTGTTTGAATTTTTGGTGAATAATTGTTGGTTGAAGCTCTGCCAGAATCTGTCATGGCTTCCAACCCGAAAACCCAAACACCCAAAGCCAACACCAACCCCTCAACCACTAAACATCCCACAAACCAACACAAAAACGCAGCCTCCCCAACCTCTACCCGACCCACTCCCCCCTCTGGTTTTTGGGCCAATAAGATAAGAGTTACCGACTCTAACACTCGATGCACTCTTGACCCCATCCCTCGTAAGCCGGTTAGCTCTCGTCTCAAAATGACTAAGGGATTATGGGAGAAGTCTTCTGCGGTATGGCATCGTTACCTAGTAGGTTTTTTCCTGGCTTTAAGCTTCCTTATTCTGCTATGAATTAAATTGCTCACAGGATATGGAAAAGGTTTGGCCTTGAGGATGAGCTATAAAAGGTCATTGAAAATGGTCCTTGGATGTTTGGTGGGAAAGTTATTATTCTTCAGAAATGGCATTCTGGGTTTGTCTTCGACATGAACAAGATCACCAAACTTCCAATATGGATTCGGATATATGATCTACCTTTTCCTTTATGGACAAAGGAGGGTTTAAGTGAGGTAGCCAGTATGGTTTGCCAACCACTCTCTTGTGATGAGTTGACACTTGGATGTAAGTGCTTAGACTATGCGCGGTTGTGTGTGGATATAGATGCATCTCTACCATTTGTCCATAAATTTGAACTTGAGTTCTCCAATACTATTAGAGAAGTTCATGTGAACTATGAATGGAAGCCAAAGAGATGTGAAAAGTTCAATGTTTTTGGTCACTCATGTCAGCCTTCAGCTGATAAGCAGGTTAACAATGATGCCTCTCCTAGTCATCAGGATAAAGGTAATGTCTCACCTACCACAGACACAAGTGATAAGCAAGTTAACGGTGATGCCTCTCCTAGTCATCAGGGTAAAGGTAATGTCATTACCTCCCCCACCACAAACACAGATGAGATGTCCTCTGAAGACTCAGATTCCTCATCTGAGACAAATACAGATTCCTCAGACGAGACAGACACAAATGAGTCAGCCTCTGATTCCTCAGCTGAAGCCATCTGATCTTGGTGATGTTAAATCGATAACTCCTCCACTGTCCACAAACAACCATGTTAGAACATTGCCACTAAAATTGCATGTGTGCACTACTAGTAAGCAAATGTCTTTGCCATCTTCTTCTGAAACCAGTTCTTCATCTAGGGTACCTACCATAGATTTACCTAAGATGACACCATCTCGAGCACGTCCTTCAGAATCTCTATCTGCTGCACAATCTGTTGGATGTGATGACACTGGATTTACACTTGTTACCAGGAGAAAAAAAAAGAAGGATATCCCCGAGATGAAAACTCGGGCAGCTACTCATCGTGTGGCACCATCTTTTTTACCTTCCAATTGAGCGGTGATCTTACCTGAGTTTTGATTATTTCTATATCAACCGCCTAAACGGTTTATGTTGCTTTATATGTTTTCTTTCGATGTACAAGCTTGTTTCCTTTTTGTTGACCTTTCAGGTCCTTTGTAATACTTGGGGTATACCTCTCATATCATGTACTTTTTTTGATCTATACAACTTAACTTTTATTCCAAAAAAAAAAGTTTAGGATTTTAGGGTTTAGGGTTAAAAAGGGTAATAGATCCACAATTAAACTATCAAAAAACCCTGTGTTACATGGTCGAAGCAAGCACATTGATATGCGCTTCCATTTTCTTCATGATCTCACACTAGAAGGAGTAGTTGAGTTGGTTTATTGTGGGACACAAGATCAACTCGCAAATGTGATGACAAAACCCCTCACATTGAATGTGTTTCAAAGCAAAGTTGTTAAAATCGCGATTTGACTCGTAAAATCATACGCTCCAGCTGTCCAGCGGCTATTTGGCGATTTGCGCGTTCTTTCATCTCTTCCAGCTGCTGATACACAAACAATCTACAGAGAAGAAAAATTATAAATCCCTAAATCTAATCTCTTTCTCTATTAACAGCTCATAGCCTAACGCTGAGACGACTTCCTCTTCCTCTTCATCAATAACGACAGCGCTCTCCTGGTAACAACTCACGCCTCACAGCTTCCTCTTCCCCATCATCAACGACTCACGGCTTCCTCTTCATCAACAGCGGCATCGCTCTTCAATCTTTAGACTGTTCATTCTTCATCAACAACGGTCTTTGTTTTTTCCATCATCAAAGGCTTCCTCTACAGTCTACACTCCACACCGTAAGTTCCATTTATAATGTCATTTTGTTTCGTTGCTGAGAGAGTTTTGGAAAAAAAACGTCACCTTTTTATTGTTATATGCTGATTAGTTGAACTAAATTTAATTAATTTCTTGATAATTATTGTGCTTAATATTGGTTTGGTTTGCTAATGATTTAGAGGTGATGAAAGTTTAGATTTTGATAGACCAGAAGTAGACTATGATAAGAAAATACGTATGCAACATGAAATTATTCAAATCGGAAAGAAATTTAGAGGATTTGTGGGTTTTTTTTTTATTATTATTATTATTTTCTATTGATTTTGTAGGAAGAAATCGAAAAGAAATTTTGATAGATCAAGGGGCTATGTTTAACTTGATGGTTCTGCTCTGTGAATAAGTTGTGATTGATGGAAGGATTTCAAAACGGCTTGTGTTTGTTTGATTTTAGAGTTGGAAATCGATTGTACAAAGAATTGGTTGGTATAGATTATTTGAGCTTAGAGCTTAAAAAAGGTTTTGAAATCTTGGAATGAAAATATGGTTCTAGAGTGAAATCACTTGTCCAAATTAATAGTAGTGTTTGTTTTCCTTTTTTATTGATTTACCCATGTGATTGATTGATATATTGGCATTGATTTTGCATACAGCTGTTGAATTATTTGTTTTTGGAAAATATGGTTTTAGAGGAGAATTACTAGTTGAACATGGATAGTAGGTTGTTTTTGTTGATTTTCTGTTGTGATTGATTATTTTCATTGACTATGGGATACAGCTATTGAATTGTTATTGGTTAATTGATCAATAATCATGCTAAAGGTTGTTGAGACACAGTCCATGTTGCTTCAACTTATACTGGTGTTCGTCATCTTCTCGAGCTTTCTCGAGAATGGAAATGCTGGGATAACGAGCGCTTTCATTTGGTTCGAATGGCCATCTATTGACATCCCTCTTGATAATGAAGGATTTGCAGTCCCAAAGGGTAATAATGCACCATAACAAGTAAGCAATTGGAATATCTTGTGCTTAAAAGATCTGTAGTGAGATTGCATATGGGCATATGGATCTGCTTGATTATCTTGTTTGTTCTGCCTAACTTTAATGCTCATGAAATTATCATGCAATTATGTGAAGATAGAAAGGGAAAGAAATGACGTTTTAGTGCATGTGCATATTCTTGAACACCAAGAGATTATTTGTTTTAAGTTTGTTAATTAATGAAAAGTTACTTAAATTATGTATGAATTTTATTTAAACCATGTATTTTAAGATGCTTGAAGCCTTAAACTATGTATGAATTTTTATTTGAAACATGTATTTTAAGGTGCTTGAAGCCTTGAACTATGTAGAAATTTTTATTTGAAGCATGAATTTTTATTTTTTTAATGTATTTTAAAATTTCTTATGATTTTACTATCCGTTTTTACGGTTCGAGTTTATTTTACATTTTCTGTGCCGTGTCAAAAATGTGTTTTTGACAACCTTATTTTAAAGGCTTCGGAGTCGAGAGTTTGCCAAATTCTTGAATTAAACCAATTGTAGTTAGGAGCTAGTTTATAGGGGGGAATGAAAAGAAAGTTAAGGTTTTAGTAAGGGATTCTATTTAAGATTTTGCTCTATTAAGATTAAGTATTTAGTTTAAATAAGCCTTATTCTTTAGGATTGCTTAGTGTTTCTTGACTTTTTCTGGTTACACATATTTTTCTCATTTTGTTAAGATTGTAAAAGGCTATTTATAAACCTAGATTGTTCAATAAGAATGTAGTCATTTCTAGAACTGTTGAGTACTTTTTTATTTTGTATTCTTAACAATCCTTGTGCACATTGCTTCTTTTTACTTGTGTCGTGTAGTAGTCGATACCTAACTTAATGAAATCATCAATCCATACACTCAACCTTGCTTGTCCACCTTTGCCTATTATTACTATTTTTATAACATGTGGTGATATTATTTATTCATCTATACAAGTAAACATCGATAACTAATAAAGTAATTATTTATTTAAATTTGATTTTTTTTCATTTCCTTTCCTCAATTGCATCTTTGCTTATTATTATTTGTCTATCAATCATTAACAATATTAGCAATATGAATAAGGATATTATTATTCCATCTAGTAAGTTTGCTTTCTTTAGTCTTTTGATTTTTTAAATTCATCTATTTTTATTATATTTCAAACTTTTTTATAGTTTTGGACTTGCATGCCTTCATGATCAAACAAAATTTATATCATAATTTTATTGAAAATTATTTTTATTTAAATTTATATTATAAACTTCAATTTAAGATGCACATTAAATATGTTTTTTTATAAAATGTAAAAGAAAAAAAAATACAAACTAATAACATTATTATCAACCTAGATTAAACTCTTTTTGCAAGCTTACGAGATTGGGGTTATTTTTTTTAATTGAGGTTTGTTAAAAAAAACCATGGAAGTAATATCCGGTAATAGAAAGTGGTAATATAATATGAGGCCGAAATAAAGGGGCCCGAACCCGAATGCTAGTTTCCTCTTTCTAGCCTTGAATGAACGAACCAACTAACGAATCTTCCTCGTCTTCCTCACCTCACATCACCTGATGATACTAATTGCTTCATTTTCACCTGAGACGAGATGAGACGAGAGCGCATCAGTAGAGCCTAGATGATG
>Ga0325404_1002579_pt1 | contig 19394 bp, 17 predicted proteins | sample PopdelMetagenome_18_FD_205664 | JGI IMG/M metagenome (GOLD analysis project Ga0325404, IMG submission 205664) | Populus deltoides microbial communities from Bellville, Georgia, United States - Xylem-Control-R1 | ecosystem: Host-associated > Plants > Phyllosphere > Stem > Wood/Secondary xylem... | reverse complement strand
AGAAGAATATAGATTGCATTTTTAAAACTGATTGAGATTTCAAAAGAAATAAAATCTATTCTAATTTATTTTGTTTTTAAAACTATAGGCTATTTTAATAAAACGGAATAAAATTGCCAAATTGTTCAATATATTTAATGGCGATGGCTAGCAAGAAAACTGAAAAATCACACACAGAACCTGTCAAATCCCAAAAATCTTTGGCCTCTCGCATTTTCAGGGATTATCCAGTTCCACCAACCTTCTTGTATTTCTCTTTCAAAATATCATTTTCTTTAATACTTTTAAGAAAAATCTTTCTATTTTCCATTAATATCCACCCTTTTGTCTCTAATCTCTACTTAGCTAAAAAGTCACCAAAAAAGAAAGGAAAATTAGGAATTTAATTTTTTAATCAATTAAAGAGGAAAAAAAATAACTGTAACCCAGAACGACGTGCCAGAATTCCTGCATTATAGATTTATTTCCCTTGTCTAAAATTCTTAGACAATCAATTCTTTAGGATTTTGTTTCTTGAATAGTCCTTATTTTGCATTCATTTCTTTAATTTTCTCTTTGATATTCTTGTCATAGCTTTCTTGATATCAACAACATCATTCACATTTGGAAATTCTGTGCTCTTGTGTTTTGCAGAAAGTCTTGTAATTAAGCTTGCATAGAGGGATTGTATTTCCTAAAATGGTAAAAACAAATCTTGGTTCTTAAGAGCAAACACGTTGAGATATTTGTCGATCTTTTAATGCTCCATTGATTCGAGAGATTGACAAAAATGGTAAACTTGGGCTCCCAGCATAAATGCAAGGGTGCCCATTTAATTCATTGCAGCAATACGGCAAGGGGTGGTGGGGGTTTTGGCATTTTTTGAAGGGCTTCTGTCAGGATAGAAGGTGATTTTTGAGGTGAGATTATGGGCAGCATTTGCTCAAAACGAGCTGCAGAAGAAGATGTAAATATCATTAAGAATGAAAGGCAGATAGAGGTGGGTAAGTCTTCTGTGCAATTGGTTGCTCCCACAATATTCATTAAAGAAGAGATTCTGGTAGATGTTCTTGGCCGAAAAGATGCTCGTCATGTGTCGAAGGAAAATGTTGGGAATGTTATTGTTTCATTGGAAGAAGGAGAAAAGAAAACGAAACTTGTTGATGAGAAGAAGAAAGGCCATCATGGATCGGTAGCAATGGATTCAGAGTCCATTGATGACCAACCACGTATCATGAGTAGGATGATTAGCATGCGTCCTTCCGCTGAAAGGGAAGCATGGCCACAATGGTTAACAGCAGCTGCTGGAGAAGCCGTCAAAGGGTGGCTGCCTCGACGAGCAGACTCATTTGAGAAGCTAGACAAGGTTCAGCTTGTAAAACTTATTTTTAGTTGCCTGTTGAATTAGATAACGTGACATGAAATAATTTATTTTCGATGACTGTTAGGGTTTTATTTCCTTGTTTGGTAGGAACAAAATTGCAATATGGAGCATCTCTTGCTGTTAACATTTAGCATTAGGATAATATTATTATGTGCTTACGAAAATAATCGTATGAAAGCACTAGCTAGAAGGAAACAAATGGTATTACTATCATTCCAAATTAATGTAAGAAAGATTAGATAAAATGTTAAGATGCTAGAGAAGAAGCAGACAATCATTTATATAAGAGCTGTATCAGTCCTGTAAAAGGAGACTCGTTTATGGAGCAGAAATTCTGATTGAAGGAAATCTTTACTATACTGGTCTGTTAGTTGCATAAGTGCAGGCAAAGTTAATTTCTAGTAACAAAACACGAGGGAGATCAAGAAACATGGTCTAGATTGTATCATGTCGACATTTTGAGGTCTTCTTATGTGTTGCTTTTAAAATGAAATGATGTGCAGATTGGACAAGGAACTTACAGCACTGTATTCAAGGCTCGTGACCTTGAAACTGGAAAAATTGTTGCAATGAAGAAGGTGCGGTTTGTCAATATGGATCCGGAAAGTGTCCGTTTCATGGCTAGGGAAATCGTTATTTTGCGCAGGCTTGACCATCTTAATGTTATGAAACTCAAAGGAATAGTCACTTCAAGGATGTCAGGGAGCTTGTACCTTGTCTTTGAGTATATGGAACATGACCTTGCTGGGCTTGCAGCAAATCCTAGCATCAAGTATACAGAAGCTCAGGTACCAATGATCTTATCTGTTCAATTTTACGATTTTTTCCATACTTTGAAAATGGCTTCTCTTAGTTTCTGCTACCATGGAAGTCATATAACTTATCAACTTGCCATTCATGTCTAGTCTTACAAGGAAATTACTCGTGCTTGCAGATAAAGTGCTATATGCAACAACTTCTACGTGGACTTGAACACTGCCATAAACACGGTGTCTTGCACCGAGACATCAAGGGCTCAAATCTTCTAATAAACAATGATGGAGTTCTCAAGATTGCAGACTTTGGTCTGGCAACTTCTTATCAGCCTGATCAGAGTCTGCCTTTAACAAGTCGTGTAGTAACTCTTTGGTATAGGGCACCAGAGCTTTTGCTTGGTGCTACAGAGTATGGACCTGCTATTGATATGTGGAGTGCCGGCTGCATTCTTGCTGAATTATTCACTGGCAAGCCTATCATGCCTGGAAGAACAGAAGTAAGCTCATTTGCATGTATGGTTATCTTACTTGCATCTTAGCCAACACTAGACAACAAGCATTACAAGTCTTCTATGCTTTGGAATCTTCAACTTCCCTCTATGGTCTACATCATTTTCATATCTTCACAGAAGTTAAAGATGGTCATTTAAGCACCTACGGGGAATTATCATAAGAAAATGTGTCTCTGTGCCATTTATTTCTCAATGCATGACTTTGGACCACCTACAGAGAATCAGAAGACAATGTGATTTCTATCTATCATCAGTCCACAGAATTGTATTTGGTCTTAAGAACTATCATCTTAATGATTACAGGTAGAGCAAATGCATAAGATTTTTAAGCTTTGTGGCTCGCCCTCTGAGGCCTACTGGACGGAAAAAAAGTTTCCACATGCAACTAGTTTCAAGCCTCAGCAACCTTACATCCGCCGTATTGCTGAGACATTCAAAAATTTCCCTCCTTCAGCTTTGACACTTGTTGATAAGCTCCTGTCAATGGAACCACAAGATAGAGGATCAGCCACTTCAGCTCTTCGAAGTGAGGTAATTATTTCTTATGTTCTATTTAATTTTAGACATTCAAAACTTATAGTATCAATTTATCATCATATACCTTCCAGCAGACACAAAAAAATTGAGGGCAACATTGTTGACTTGCAAACCATTTTCTTGTGAAAAGCTTACTTAAACCTCTCCAATTGAGTTTTTCTGTTTAAAATATTTTGAACTTGTATTCTGAACATAGTATGAAGACAGCACTAGTACTGGTTTCTTGAGTTTGGCTTCATGAAATGAAAATGCAAATGTTATAATGAACAGATTGCCTTTGAAGAGTGTTTGGACCTGCTAGCAGTTGATTGAGTTGGATGGATTTATTTATTATTTAAATTTTTACTTACAGTTCTTCAGAATAGAACCCCTCCCGTCTGATCCATCTAGTCTACCAAAATACCCTCCAAGCAAGGAACTGGATGCCAAGATGCGAGATCAGGAAGTAAGAAGGTACGTGACAATTAACATCAATCATAACATCTTGAGGGAAAATTTAATCTTATACAACTTTCATTAGCACTTTCACAAGTAAAATAAATTCAATCAGGTATAACACAATAACAGTACGAATTTAATCTTAAACAACATTCTGAAAACACATTTTAATTTTAAATTTCAGGCAAAAAGCAGAGGCAGTAAAAGGACGAGGACCAGAATCTGTTAGAAGGGGTTCAGGAGATACTAAGAAAGCTCCCACTTCAGAATTCACTGCTCAGGGACAGCCAAAAACTATATGTAGCAGTTATAAATATAATATCCAGGAGGATGGAGGTTCTAGCTTCCGAATTGAGCCTCCTAGAGTATCGAAGAAGAATGGTCTCGAGCATTCTGCTTCAGTGATTCACCATTCTGCAGTAGGATTGTCGTTAAATAAGAGTGTAGATTGTACAGAAAATAATCCAGAATTGAGGTCAAAGAAATCTCGCGTGTCGCAATCAGGGGAGATATCTAGCTCCTCCCTTAAGAAGAAGGAACGAGCTCCTAGCATAGATTCTTCAGCGGTAAAGAATCATCCACCTTCGTCAATCTTTCAAATTTTTTTCTCTATATTAAACAAAGTTAAATGTTAAAATCATAACTGATACATTCATCCAACTGCCACCCTTATATATGAATATGGATTTTGATGTGCAAGGAAGCTATTTACTCATGGAGAAAAGTTCGAGAAAAATTGCCATAATTTTAAGACTCTTCATATTGTTTCCGCTACGAGCAAACTCTTGTCCAGCAATGGGAGTTGAAGTTTTATGCATTACAATACAATTGATAAATGTAGATTTTGAAACAAATTGCAAGTTTTAGATAGTATGCTACCCTAGTTACAAGCATGTCAGACATTCAAATTTGACAGTGGATATCTCATTCTTTACTCTCCATTTTTCCCTACGTAGCTTTTTATCTTTCTTTTTCTGTGTTAATTTGAACTGCTATTGTGTTATGCCTGATCATTTGACAAAAAAAGAAATCTGGTTTCAGGGGTTTGTTCCCAGGAAAACCAGGATCCATTACTCTGGACCATTGATGCCTCCTGGGGGAAACATGGAAGAAATACTCAAAGAGCATGAGAGACAGATCCAGCAGGCTGTGCGTAAAGCACGTCTCGAGAAATCGGGGACCAAAGATAACCTTGATGTTTATGAGCAGCTACATCATAACAGATGACGCAAAGGGTAATTCTCCAGGAAAACCAGGATCCATTACTCTGGACCATTGATGCCTCCTGGGGGAAACATGGAAGAAATACTCAAAGAGCATGAGAGACAGATCCAGCAGGCTGTGCGTAAAGCATGTCTTGAGAAATCGGGGACCAAAGATAACCTTGACGTTTATGAGCAGCTACATCATAACAGATGACGCAAAGGGTAATTCTTCTCCATCATGCCTTAAGGAAGCATCCTCTTGGTGTCTTTCTCCTCACCCTGCAGAACAATTTACCCTCCAGTCAGAAGCGTCTGTCCATGCCATCAAACAAAGCAGATGTGATGTGCTGCTGGAGCTTCACTGGGATAGAGTGGGGATTGTGAGACGCCGTTTTGAAGTAAACTTGCATTTTAACGGAGAAAGGAGGGAGGTTTGTTCTTGTATTTCTTTGAAAATACATAAAGAGGTAGGACTTCGTTCTGTATAGTGGATAGTGTTGTTGATTAATAAGTAGGTACGGTATTCAGAAGTAGTCAAGTATCCAATTTATCTTTCAACTCACTGCTGAAATGATTGGAACAGAAATAAATTCATTCCGGCTGCTTGTAGTTTGGACATTTGTCTGTCGGCAGTTTCATGTTCAGGCCCGTTGACAAAGGGGAAATTAAAGCAGTTTCACAGTTGCCATTCTTTGCTTTTGCTTAATTTAACTGGGGATAACAATCGATGCAGGCAACTTTTCAGAAGATCAAGAGTTTAACAACCTTACCAGACACAGAATTTTCTCTAGGAAAAAGTTCAGTGAATAGGTGGCGATCTGAGCTCCAAAAGTACATTAAGTACTATCAATCTATACAGCAAAGCTTACAGGTGAATTGATTAGTGCATATGCTTGCCAGGCTTAAATGGGAAGTTGAGAGTGGCGGGAACTTCAATTCCAGATTTTCTTTTATGAACACAATGCTCTGCTCAGCTTGGCTAAGAATCGACTTCAACAGTTTGAAGGCTTAATGATGCTATATGTTTTTATTTCGTAGTTGACTACAACAATCCAGGGTTTTAAAGTAAACAAGAAATCCCCATCTCTAAGTAAATTAAATAAAAAAAATTCAGTTGAAGATTGTCCAAAGAAGCCTGCCCTTAGGCCTACTGCTACTTTCACCTGAAAATTTTTACAGATGTATTTCTTACAGCAAAAAGACCTGCTTAACTTTTTCTTAAATAATTTAAGAGTTCACTGTCACATAACAGAGCCATAATTGCCTGGGTTATTAAGGAGAAATGAGAGGAGAAAAAAGAGATTCTGATTAACAAAGATGTGAGTTTCTGTACATTTAGCTTCATTACCTTGGGTATATATCTGGCTATAGCTTCAGGAATGGTTTATTGATTTGGGGAACGCCGACGGCTCATAATAATTACCTACGCATCCCGCTTAGGCTTCCGGCTTAGTTCCGAGTAATGACCACCCATTAGCTGCAAAATCTCCTCCCATAAACTTTCTGATGATGAGCCTGATGAACCCCCACAAATCAGATTAGAACTACATGCAGCCACATACCAATAATCTGATTCAATCTCCTCCCTCAACTGATCTAGCTGCCACCCAGCATAACCAACAAAGAATCTGAAATCCTGAGGCTTCAGCACCCCTTTCTTCACAAGTGCTGCAGCTTCATCCAAACTGTTTCTAGCACCAAAACACAGGCCAGGAATTACCTCTTCAAACTCTTCAAGCTTCGTCTTCTCCCCTGTTTTTAATAAAAACATGCTTGCCTCGAGGGGTCCCCCAAAATGAAGAGAAAAATCAGCAAAAGTGGTTGCTAATTCCATATTAGTGGGCTTCATGTGCCTGACCTTCTTGTTAAGTGGGCGGTTTATGACAACTCCAAATGGTCCCTCTTGTGGATGTCTGGTTCCAGATCTGAGGAGAAGAACGACAGTTCTTTCAAAGGTGCGAACTCCATCAAGTTTTTCTGTGGCAACAAGGACACAGCCAGTCTCAGGTACAGGAATAGGGTGGGCCCATTTCAGGCCAAGGGGTTTTGACTCCTGGGGTGTCCCAGTTTGGTTGTGAGCATCAGATTCTGCCTTCGCTGCCTGTGAAAACATTACAAGTGTCAATTTTGAAGTCTATAAAGCACAGATTTAACATCATCAATTTGATTATCTTATTTTTCATGTTGTGAGGACATGGAGTCCATCTTCAACTCGTCACTATGTGAATAAACCAATCTGATAGGATGCCATGCATCTACCCCAATACTATACTTTATGGCTTCATCTGGTCGACCTCAATTACAAGATCCATCATAGCTACAAAACAGCACTGTTTCTTTCAGGAGGGGTAAAAAGGGACAGGAGAACTTGATGATAAGCTGTAGGTAAATTTTGTTGACCTGACAACATCAGATGTCATGCGCTCAAGGGAAATTTAGCGTTTTCCAATTGTTCATGGAAACAGGGAAGGAACATACAAAATAGAATAAAGTGCTTCCCATTTCAATTAAGTTACTTGCCCTTTTCTGATGTACCAGACCCTCTATGTGAGAAGTGAGAACCCTATCAGAATTTACTCCAAAAAACATGAAATCGATTTATTTTCCTTACAGGGAACAGCTCATTCATGAACAAGCTACACAGGGTAGAATCAAAGAGGAATTAATGCTGCTACCCTGGACCATCATAAGATCTACTACCATGATGACAAATAACAGGTTGAACAGAGTGCTGATAACATTTAAAAGTCATTTTTCTAGAGCTTTGTAACTATGACATTCAAAATGAAATAGATATACAGCCCAATAAGTAAAGAACGTTCACCTTCTCCTGAGCAAATAAATTTGCCCTAAACTCTCTCCAATCAAAGTTTACCCTATGAGATTTTTGGGAAGCAAAGTCATTGGCTTTGTTCCCATCAGGAGAGTTACTTCCTTTTGAACCATCTCCATTTCCTGTGCACATTAAATTAAGTTCCATTTAGCCAGCAAAAAAATTCAATATGCTATTTTTCACTCAACATCCAGATATAACATCCTGGCAGTGTTCATTTAATCATAATGAAAATAGTATATCTTTCACTGGAACAAACTCACTATGCATGACTGGTGAAAGATAGTAACATCAACAACAAAGGTGATGATGATAGCAAAACAATTACGAGCAAGAACAGGCAATAGTCTTAGATGGCTTATGCTTTGACTAATCACTAATTAGAAAGGGCAAGTGATTTGATGGGATATTGCCTGCAAATGATTGTGAATAAATAATGTTGACAGATGCTTTTCATATATTAAAAATGCTCTCAAAACTAATATAATGTGGTAACAAGGCAAGCAATGATACATAAAGAAATTAATTAACAATGAAAGGATATAACTCACCTTTCTTTTCCTATTTTTTATCTAGGGAGAAATATCATTCTTGAAAGGGGTGTCGAAACAAACAAACAATTGGTTAATACAAAAGGCAATATGCGTATGACCTGAACAAACATTATAAACTATAGTGCTCAGAAAATATAAAATGAGAAGGAAGCAATAGTGAGCAGTCAATTCATCATTAGATGAAGGGAAGCTTAATTCAACCTCAGGGTGATACACATGCAAGTGGATGAACTTGGGGGGGGTAGGCTGACAACAAAAGGCAATCTGTTGAGAAAGCTGGCAAAAAAAATCATGCAACCATCCCTTAGCGGTGATGAGTAAGCTTGCAACAGGGTAGAGACACCATTGACTTGGTAAAACCTAGATTCTTTGACCACAAATGAGTAACAACAATTCTATTTGGTTTACTGAAAAGCATGAGATGTGCAACTCAAGGAGCTCATAGATGAGCAAACAGAACATTCTAAACCCTAAAGTCAATGTAAGGCCATGTGCACACCTTCATGGTATTGTTGAATTAGCAACCTTGATCTGATTTTCAGTTGAGGTAATTTAGATTTAGCTTCATTAAAACTGGCTGTTATTTTATGAGTCAATGTTACTTTTAATTTTATTGGGTATAGACTAAATTTTGTTCAGTGAAAAACTAAATCCACATATCAATATTTTAAAGTTCCAATGCTCTTTTCATTCCTAAACTCAGAATAGTTATAAGTTAGTTTTAGGAGTTAAATTCTTAGTTTTCAATAAGGAACCAAATCCTTGCAAAATGCTAAGAACAATTCAAAACTATAGATGCAGATGTTTGCAATCACTTTTAAATATAAAAGAGATCAATTCTACATAAGTTTCAGAAACTTTTAGCTTTCTTTTGGATTGTCTGACAAGTGTGTCACTCAGTTTATTTTCAAGCACTCAAGTTTCAGATAAATTTGTTACTTCATGAAGCCCTCTACAATTTTCCTTAAAAACCCCAGTCATCAAATCTCATCAATTAGCCTAATATACAGAAGAAAAATCCCAACAATACTGTTTACAGTACAGCACCCATAATGGCCATAAACCTTGAACTTTACCCTGCAATTGATACCAAAGTTTTTACCTCTTGTACAAGGAAAACCTGATTCCAGTAACAAGTACGGGTGATTCCACCAATGTATCACATAAAGGTTACTAACATATCCTCATAGCTGCCTCTACAATGCATCCCAATGATACTGTTTACAACAGCCTCCACCATGCTGCTGTCATGCTAATTTCTTATGTAGTCCTTCCATGTGTTTCCACCCCACTAATTCATATTCAATGAAAATGACAAATTGAAGTAGAAGGTGCATATGGAGAACCACTGTAGCTCACAATGCATTGGTCCCAAATACAATTGATGGAGAAAAATGATCCATGTCACTGCTCTCACCTATTTTGATCCTGAGATTTAGTTTGAAAAAAATGTTATTTTCCTAACAAACTCTCCTAATAGACTCTCCTACATTCTCGATGGGACATATGACAAATATATTGGAAATCACAAAATGTTAGTTCATCTGAGTGTAGGAAAGTCTGCTATGAGAGTTTGTTATGAAAAACTGACACTAAGTTTAAATTTCAGAAACATGATTTATCTAATAGTAGAAAACTTAAAGAGAAACAACCCAACTACTTTTCTAACCTTTCAATATCCCTCTGAGTCTTGCATGACTCTTTTACATGATGACTTGAAGTACCATATAAAAGTCATCACACAAAAACTTTTCTTATCCCCTTCACCAAACTTCACAAAAATATTTATGGAACCAGTCAAGGTGTCCATATCATCCGAATCAACAGAAACTTGAAATCACCCTTCGATATAAATTATATATTATAAAAAAAAAAAAAAAAAAACAGAGCAGGAATTGGTTTTCCATGATAACATTTTACTTATAGATAAAGATCTCCGGTTACAACTCCGTAATCCTTCACTAATTTATTTTTTCTTCTTTTTAATACTCGCACTCACTTTCTAAGAAAGTCAACCAAATCCAAATGGATCACTTCTCCTACTATTCACTCTATCCAATGCCTTCAAATTCCTTAATTGCATGTAAAAAACAAACATCAAAACTTTTTTTACATTAATAACAGTCTATTTCTTTTAATCAATTCAATTTCAATCCCTTCTTTGTTCAGTACAAATATATAATCACATAATATCATCAAAAGGTATACAAGATTGCAACCACAATAATAGTTCAATATTATGAATTAAAAAAAAACGCACCAGAAGGAGAAGGAGAAGAGGAATTGGAGTTATCATTGCCATTCTTCTTAGCCATAGCTTTGACACTCAAAGAATGATACCCAAAAGAAGAAACATTACGCTTCAAAACCCTAACGTCCAAAACCCTGAATTTCCCAAAACTGAATGAATTCTCTCGAATTGAATGATTTCTCAAACAAAGAGGGCTTCCAGTTGTGTTCTTCACATGAACTGCCCACAGATCCATCATTCTATCACAATGAGTGCAGCAATCACAATCGGATTCTCCCGGAAAATGAAATGAGCGTGCAAGAGTGTGTTTTTATTTTCTCGGGAAAAACTGAGCAGCTCTATACTTTAGAAACGATGGTGGTGAGTAAGAGAAGAAGATGGGTGCCTAACGGATAGAGTAGGAAGAAAATAATAATAAAATACAAATGAGTGTCGTGACTTCTAAATTAATTCCATATCAGTCCCTAACAATCTGAACTCTTACATATCTACCACCCTATTAGGTCCATATTTCTACTTTGGTCCTTGATTTGTTTTTTCATGCATTGCGCTCCTAGGATATAAACAAAAATCAATTAAATCCCTTCCCATTTACAACAAATAAATAAAAAGAAAAGGAGATATGAGCAGACGATTTCCAATAAGAATCATCTATTTCTTACGAAGCCACTCCGACAACGTTTAATTTTCTATCAATCCATCATCCTATGTAGGACTGTGTAAGATATTTGTGAAAGTTCTAGACTGGTTTGGACTAGATTAAAAGATTGAGGAGTGATCTGTAATAAGTATTAGAATAAAATCAAAACAGAACTGAACGACAGCAGAGCAGTGACAGACAAAAGGACGTGAAAATGAAGCTCGGAAACTTCAGTGTAAGAGAATATGCCTTTCTAGCCAGCTCTAGTTGTGTGGAGATCCGTGGCGCTGGCGGGTAAGCTAGACACTCTACACTTTTAACTGTCCACGTCAGACGGGTGCCAAATATTTTCTTACTCTACTGGAGCTCTGCTGGTGGTTCAAAGGGTATAATTTTAAAACAAATCTAAATTCATATATGAAAATCTACCAAGAAAAAAATAATTTCATCAACGCTGTTAAACCTGATGCAATGTCAAGATCACTTGTGGGAATGGCAATTTAATCCGAAAATAATAGATATTAATTTGACCTCACATATATAAGAATTTTTTAGATTCGTTGAAATATATATTTACAGAATATTTTAATATTAATATAAGCACCTATAAATAGTATTTATTATTTTATTATTTAATATTCACATATATACTTTAAATATAAATATAAATATATATATATATATTAGATATTTTATTTTTTATTGATTAATAAATAATAATAGATAATAAATATAACCAAAAACCAATAAATAATTTATAAATATTTAACCATTTTACATGATAAATAATAAATAAAATATAAATATCAAAAAATTCAACCGTGAGTGAGGATATCCATTGTCATCCCTAATCACTAATCACTTGTCTTGATTATATATAAAGAAGTTAATTCAAAATAATATTATTTTTAAAAAATTTTAAAAATATATATATAAAATCAAGTTTTAACTACTCAATCAAATCACAAATTCACCTGTCAAATTAATAAACTAAATCAACTCCTACCTTGTTAATTTAAAACAATCTAATAACAATATCGACAAGTCACTAGGTTCATCCAGGGACGGATTAAATATCAACGGATAGGAGGAAATAAAATAGAGCAATCTTAAAATAAAAAAGAAAAAAAAAAGTTACAAAAATATGTTATAAAAGCACTAAAGAAATCTTCTCTAACGTAAGAGCAGACCAACACGATGGCCGGATTAAACAGAAAATTAAAATGTGATTTTCTTACACTCAGAAGAGACAAGATTACATACTAAAGCTTTGTCAATCCATGCATGACGCATATCAGCATATTTATCTCAATGGGAATCGTTGCCTGTAAACTTCATTGGTCCATCGCCAGTATATGGAGCTTTTAAATACTTGATCAATCCAGCAATTGATTCATTGTTGCGGTTGTACTGGTCGACGGAGTCCAGGAATCTGCAAAACAATTATTACATGTGCTTAAAGCCTATTCCAGGGAGTTTAGATTATATGATGACGAAAGAAATTGAAACATACCACAATCCCGTGAGGCCCTATACGGTTACGGGATATAAAATTAATTATCAGGGTCGCAAATTCATCAGGTACGTCTTCCTGCAAGAATTAGAATTTTGGATGTATCGATTGTAATAATTGCAAAACAAAGAGAATGGAAGGAATGCAGAAAAATGCAGTGTGAACTTATGATAGCCAATGCGGACCTGTATAGCATGCCCAGTATGTCTGACAACAACCATTTGGAACTTCCCTTGCATTTGCCCAATTGTAAGAGATCTGATGCACAAGCAAGAAAGCAAAAGGAGATACGAGAAATGCTCATCAGTACTTCAAAAATTCTCAACAAATTAATGCAACAAGAAACTTGCATGCTTTTGCAACGATGGATAATGTAATCCTAACCAATCTCTAGAACAATTAGGAAACGAGATGGATGAAAGAATTTTTATTGCTGTTTGGGTAGGATTAACGTTCATGGCAATTAAAGAAAACCGTCTTCCATCACCACTCGTTCATCCCTTTTCTGCTAAAGAAAACTTAACAAACAAATATAGGGTTAAAACACCATTAAAATAGAACCTCAATTACTTCTCATTTTTTCCTATTGCAGCACCTCTCTTTATTATAACTTCATGCTTCATGCAGTTCTCGTCCATTGAATTTATGGTTGCCAAAAGCAAGATGAACTATTTTCCCAGTGAATCATCCCTACAACTGTCATCATCTGTTAACTAAAGAGAAGTCGCCACACAAGTGTTCTAATTTAAAAATATTATTTAAGTTTTTCATTAACATTCCCAATATACTGAATATCCGCTAGGACCATTTGTAATTCATATCACCTTCTTTTCAATGCTTCACATGTGGAAGTCGATTGACAGTAGAGAGCTGCATTATATTATAGGCATTCCATACAATAACCAAATTTCATTATTCATTTCAAATATGAAATTATGAACAGAAAAAAGGTTTTGAAATGAATTTACAGTGGCATCACGGAATGTGTTAGTTCTAAGGACGGAGTTGGTTTAAAAGTGAGGGTATGGATACTCCATTGACCCCAAAAATGAAACAGAAAGATGGCACAACAAAAGGTAGTGACATTAACAGAACAATAAAATGTAAAAATTCCATCATGTTTAGCAACATTATTGGATCCCAGCTATAGAGAATTTGAGGCAGGCTTTGAGTTAAACCTGTCCAGTCTGTCTGTTCCTGCTAAAAGCAAGAGCTTGGGAATAGGACATGATAGAAATTTATCTGAAAGGCCTTCATACCTGAAAGATATGTAAAGCAACCAATCAATTTTATATTTGAAGCAGATTTACTTCAAGCCATATCCTTTATTAGCTGTGCTGTGCTGTGCTTTTGTGGGCACTACATTATCACCAAATCTGGACAAGATGAAAGGAAAATAAATAAAAGATACTAAACATCAGATCTTGGTGTGTTTGTGTGTGCATGTACAAGTCCCAGTATCTATGAAGAGTCAATCTTAGGAGCAAGTATTGTATTATCAACTCAGAAAAGGTTTTCTTTAGGATAAAGAATTCACATGAGGAAACATTGCATCCATGCAAAAGACATTCAAACCTATATCTAAGAAGTACACAGTGAAGACTTTGGTTTCATTTACAAGTGTTCCAACTTTTGTACAATTCACATCACAACACGTTTATTTATGTGGATTTCAATTACAAATTAACTCATACCATCCTCTCCAATATTGTTCTGTTTCCTCCAGACGGGTTCTATAAACATAACTGCAGAACAAAATCATCAATGTGCCGGTCAGTTGAGAAAATAGTACAAACAAATTTGACATTAAAAACAGCAGCTGCTAATATATAGTTTACAAGATCTAAAAATACAATAAAAAATCATTGAAATTCTCAAAGATTACATGTTGGCCTTTTAATTTACTTACAGTAGTGGAAGTACTCACCATTTCTTTGAATCATCGTACTTTAATGTGGTAGGCACAGATACACGAGCAGAATCGATGTTTCTTAATGAACCTCCCCTGACACTCCATTCTATCTGTACATAGTAATCTTTTCCGGTTAATTAGGACTTCAAAGGACCACCAAAAGGCATAGCATGAGAAACAATCAAAAGAGTAGAATGGATTTTAAGGACGCCATCCTCTGTAAAACCAAAACAAAAGAATTTTCACTGCTGTTGAATATAATTCCCTGAAAGTCCATAGTGCAGAACATCACAAACAGGATTAAAACAGTGCACCCCATGATAGTTGCTTGTAAAAATAGGAGACTCCCCACCAAAATTCCAGAGAAAGTCACAATCCCTTCTCCTCCCAAAACACACAATATGATAGTCTATTATCTTTAAAGCACAAAGACAAATCGTTATGTTGATTGAGCAATGCTCCAATTATATTAACGCAAAAGAGGAAATGCAAACCCACACAAAATCGCATCGCTTGAATAAGGCACCATAATTATGAGCCACTGACCAGCAGGACCCACAAGAAGATTGCAAGACCAAGCATGAACTCAGTATTTACGTCCATGTATGAGTCCTTTGGACACTAGCGCTAAAATTATTATGTTTGGATACTTTGAGAATTCTAAAAAAAGAATTTTGGATTGGGTGTTAAAAAGAGAAGTCTATGAGCCAGTCCCCAGTTGTTTCTGGTAAAGAGAAGTCCATAAGCAGGTCCCCAGTTGTTTCTGGCCTAGCTCTAGCCTGTAAACAAGATATTTCAACTTATATCTAGATTAAAAACTACATTTGCGGTTCAAGCACAAAGTCTTAGTCTGTCTTGCTGGATCTTCTCATTTTATCTCCCTTTCTTTGTCTATTCTCTTGAAGTCCCATGAGGCATGTATTGCAACAGGAAAAACACGATTTCTTCTAGTGCTTGACAGAACTTGAAACATTTAACTAGCAAAGTAACACCTATCTAAAAGGCTTAATCCTAATAGCACAATGAATATCGTCAATCTTCCTGTCTGTCATCAACATCATATCATCTAAAAAACCCTAGCTTTTGTTTGTGGCTTGGCCACTGATACCAGTAAAGTTGAAACTAGAAGATAGACATGAGCATCAGACAAGGATCAACCACTACTATGCCAAAATAAGTTCATCATTTAATAAGAGGAATTATGGAGTAAACATCCCCAAGTAAAGATACTTTTTACAGAAGCAGATGAAATACACCACTTTTTCCGATCCTTCCATCTCTTTATAAGTTAAAGTCCTTTAGCTAAAAAAATTTTCAAAGACCATCTTCAAAGAATCAGGATGTGCAGAGAACTAACAGATAGGAAGGATTGGGATCACTTGGGAATTTCACATACCGCTTTTTCCATGCTAGAAAAATGCTGCATCCTACTTGATAAGAGTTTCTGCATGTGAGCCAATGAAGCCATAGCTGTTCCCTGAAATTTCATGACATTATTCAAATAAAGTTACAAAAGACCATTAAAAAACAATTCTAACAAGGCTACTACAGAAAAAGCAAACCTCCACGACATCCACAACAACCAGTCCAGCCAAGCTAGGTAATGCTTTTTTTGCAGCAACATGCACAGCAACTGAGCCACCCATGCTGTTTGACAGTAAAATGAGCTCAACAACAAACAATAGCAAAGATAGAGGGAAAAGACTTAAAAGAAAAATTTGAAACGAGTGTTAAGGTGTTTCCTTTGCCTCTTATTAATGAATCAGGAAAAAAAAGATATGAAGATTGTATCATCAGCAATTATCAGAGAATTGGCTCATCTAAGGAATCTGTCAAAGTTAAAAATCACTACAGCTTCAATTGTAGAAGTTGGGGCCAGGCAACAAAGACGGGATTGACTGTTGGTTAGTGACTGTGGAGATGGTAGCACTTTTTTCATGTTTTTCATTACCAGTTATGCAGTACCTTAATAACTAACTACACAATATGAATTATTACAAGCAAACTAACTTGCCAAAAGAGCACAACCTGTGGCCAACAAGCACAATTGCAGGAGGAGAATCTCCATACATTGCCTTCAATACAGCGAAAACATCATTACACAAAGTCTGCAAATTCAAATTCAAAAACACACTTATAGATATCAAGCTGCCGTGTTATAAAACCCAACAACTAGCATACATGACTATTGAAACAATCACTTTCACATGGATTGAAAAACAACAAAATCACCAATACCTCGACAGATAGATCAAGCTCATTTTCGGTCGATGTCTTTCCATGTCCTCTCAAGTCCATCGCAACCACCCGAGCTTTCTCCTTAATTTTACTTGATGAGAGTGCAAATGAAAGCCTAGCCAAAGAAATCACACAATCTATCTTCACCAGGACCCCAAATTCAAACATTTTTTAAACAAATGAAATCTATAATTCAACGATCCAGGCATTTTTAAACAAACATTTTCATGCGAAAACCGAAACTCATGCTGCCGGTATTACAGAACAATTAGCAGAAAAATAAATAAATAAAACATACCCAGAATAACCGCCTCCGTGTAAACAAAAAACAACCGGGCCCTCTGTCCCTGCCATATATACATGAAATACCTATATTCATAAACAACATTAGAAAATTTCAAAACACAATTTAAAACAAAAAAAATGTTGTCATCAAAGACAAAACTAACATCATCGGAGTCTGGAATGCAGACATCTTCCTCCTTGTCAAAGAATTCTGTCCACTCTAAAGGAACATACTTTTTTAAAGAACTCCTACAAGAATATTTAAATCAAATTAGTTAATTAATTGATGACAATCGACTTTGCTTTGGATAAATCAACATTAATTCACAAGGCTTGATCACGGAAATGGAATCCGGAACTGACTTTGTAGGAGGGCGAGTCGGGACGGAAGAAAAGGCAGGGACTGGTGGATTCTTTAGATTTTCTTGCTGCTGCTGCTGCTGCTGCTCGTCTTCTACGTCTAGGGTTTCTTCAGGTAGTGAAGTGAGATTTGAAGATTCCATTTCTCTCCTTTCTTTCACCTCTGTTTTGCTGAAACTGTGATCATAAGCAACCGGTTTTGAAGAAAAAAGAAAGGGTAAATTTTTATTTGCCTCCTAATGTTTATGTGGTGTATCAATTTTATTCCAAACTCTTATTTTCTATCAATTAGCTCCCTCAACATTTATCATAGTCTTCTGTTTCCATCCATCAATTGAAATAAAAATAAATGATAAAAAAAGAGATATATTGAGAATATTAAAATTTACGGTATTTTCCGTTGTTATTATGGACAGAAAATAGACAAAGGGCAAAATTGAAACTGCAATGAAAATGATTCCAACTAAAATTGGAGGGTGAAATTAGACATCTTATAAACCTCATGGGGGCAAACTAAAATTAATCCAAAAAAGAAAATATTCTGAAGACAGAAGAGTCTAGGCTTGAAACGCAGGCGAGCATGCAGTTTGGACTGGGTGGAAGAGAGTTTTGAATATCCTCCCAGGCTTTGCTAGGTAAACACAGTTTCAGCTGGGGAAGCCCCTTTGGATGCGTTAGGTAATGCGGCCAAAAGCCTTTTTATTTAACTCTTTTATAAAAATGATTTTATTATCGTAATTAATTCTTTTAATAAAATAAATAATATAATTTTAAATTTTTAATATCTCAATATCTTATAAGATAGCACTTAAAAAATTTAATGGTGTTGAAATGCAGTGAAAATAAAATTAAAATATTTTTGTACTAAAGTATAAAGATTTTAACAACATTAATTTGAATATAATTAAAGATTGATGAATTTATAATGTTTTTGCATTTAAAATAACTTGTATATTATATAGGATTAGAATCTCGTTCAAATTTTACAATTAGACAAGTTATATAAATATTTATTTACTAAAAACTAGTTGTATATAGCCATTACAGTTTTATTAACAGTTGAAATGGTTGACTGGTTCAAAAAAAACTCCAACTTTGAAAGATGGCACTAAAATAAAATTCTAACCAATCTAATATTAAATGATAAAATTAAAAAAATTTCAAAGTAAATTCATCAAAGAACAGCACATAAAAAGAACCAAGATAATCCGAGTTATTTTTTAAATTTGTGAAAAGATTTATAGAAAGAAAATAAATAAAAATAACACAGCACAATTTCCAATTGAATAGATATTTAAATGGTGAAGCTAAAAAACCATGAGTTTTTTTTTAAAAAAAAAACAAAGCCAATCCGAGCGAACCTTCTAAACTTGGATTAATCTTTGATACTCACAAATCGTGAAATCCTAGACCCAGATTCAATAAAAAAGTTCAATTCATAATCAATTTAGTGTTAAATAATAAAATAAAATAAAATAATAAATTTAAAAAAAATACCAAAGTAAAAAAACATCAATAAAAAAATAATGATCAAATTTGACTGGAAAAAAAAATTCAAAGAGAATAAAATTGTTAAAAAATTAATTTTATAAACTATCTCAAATAAAACAAATAACAATCAGGAGAATAACAACTAAATTTGAAAGATTAAAAATTATCAGGGATGAAATTAAAAAATAATTATAATTTTATAATTTATTTTAAATAAAATAAAAAATAAGAAAAACAAAAATTATATTTAAAAAAAATAACAAATTAAAGGTTTGCTTGAAGTTTTAAAAGGATAAACATAAAAATTAAGATTAAAAAGTAAAAAAAAAAAAAGAAATCATTATCAAACCAGTGTTGTTAGTCAAACATGCAGTCTTATCAAAAAAAAAAAAAAAAAACCTACTAAACAATTGTTATAAAATATTCTAAAACCCGTGGGGAAAGCACTGTAGCTTTCCCCACGCCTTTTAATTTCACTTATATATTATAATAATAATAATAATATAA
>Ga0325404_1002577_pt1 | contig 19413 bp, 8 predicted proteins | sample PopdelMetagenome_18_FD_205664 | JGI IMG/M metagenome (GOLD analysis project Ga0325404, IMG submission 205664) | Populus deltoides microbial communities from Bellville, Georgia, United States - Xylem-Control-R1 | ecosystem: Host-associated > Plants > Phyllosphere > Stem > Wood/Secondary xylem... | reverse complement strand
TTATAAATGGCGCAACAATGAGTCAAGAAATGGGGCCTTTTAGGTTTCTTTCTTTCTATAGAAAAAGCATTAGAGAAGATTGAAAAAAAAAAGGCAGTGAGTTAGAAAGAAATAGAGAAGTAAAATAAAAAAAAAAAAAAAAAGAAACGAGGGGAGGGGAGGGGAGGAATTTTGAAAGGAAGAAAAGGAGAAAATTAGGAAGAAAAGGTTCTAACGTAGAAAAATTGAGAGTTATTGGAATTAAGTGTTTCCTATTTTTAGGATACTGTTTTTCTTATTTAGAAAGAGATGATGAATTAAAATTAATTTTTAGGAAAGGACTTTCTCTTCAAGAGTGGTTAGAAGAGCTTTAAGAATATTATTCTTAGTTCTACTTAAATGATATAAAACTTTAAGAGAGGATTCTTGGTTCAATATTGAAGCAATACTTGAGGACTTGTAATGAAGAAGTTAAGGAAGATACATACGAGGGAACTCTAGGCCCAAAGATGTTAGTTTGAAACCCCTCTCTTGATTTAGGTATGTGACTACGTTGGGGATACTTGTATTTTGATGTTTGATTCGTCATGTATTAAGCCAGGTTCATGCCACCATTGTCTCCTTTTCACTCAACACATTAGCTAGCTAGATACCTTGATATAAATGGTCATAATATGTATTTCATATCAATGTTAAAAGTTAAGGTTGTTGGCGTAAGGCTATTCATTGCTTCTAATTTTGATCGAATCAAACTATTAATTAGTAGGTTATTGTTGTAACCTAATTTTTGATATCTCATATATATATATATATATATATATATATATATAAGTGTATTAAAAAAGAGAAAATTGAAAAAAATGCAATTAGAAATCAAATTATAAAGAAAAAAAATGAGAATATGATTGAAATTGGCTTACTAAAAAACCAAGCATTGAATTTGAAAATGAAGAGAAGTTTAGGAGTCGTTTTAAATATAATCAGGTATGAAATTGAGAAGAAGTTGAGGAAAAGAAGCTATAATTAGCTAAAAATTAGAAAGCCAATGATTAAATTGGAAAAAGCATCAATATTGAAAGATCATTTTAAATGCAATCATGGAAAATATTGAAAGAAATATTAAGAAAATAGTTGAAATTGGCCAAAAATTAGAGAATTGAAAAAATAAAGACGAAAATGAAAAAGGTATAGAAATTGAAGGACTTATTTGAGAATTCAAAACTTTCATTTTAAACCCAAAATAACATCATTTCAAAAAGAAAATTAAAAAAAATAAATGAGATGACATTTGTTGGGAAAAATGACATTGTTCCTTTAATAAAAAAATAATAATAGCCCAAGATTGTTGTTTTGCTCATGCATGGCCCCAAATAGTTCTTCTTCTTCCTATGGCTATTGTGTAATTTTGTTTTCTTTTCCTTTTCTTCATAACTTTGATTGGATCTTTGACCTTTTACTTCTCTCTCACGCCTCTTATAAATGCCGAGAAACACATCGCTTGTCTCACATGCATGTGTACTATATGTTAAGCCCAAGAAACACAATTTTGATCCTCTTAAGGTTGCATTTGTTTTGCAACCGCTTTTGCGTTTACGGTGCAACAAACGCGATAAAGTGTTTGTATTGCGGGACCCACTAAAAAATTGAGTTTGAAACACAGTTTTTATGAAAGCAGTTTTTACATGCTTTGTTAATTGAGTTTCGTAAAACCCTGTTTATTTTTGCATTTCAAAAGCGCTTTTGAAAAAATTTAAAATTTTTTTATTTTTTCTTTACTTCAAATTAATATATTTTTTGTGTTTTCAGATCATTTTAATGCGCTGATATCAAAATATTTTTTTAAAAAAAATATTTTGATGCATTTTCAAGTAAAAAATATTTTAAAAAGCAACCACAACCACACTTCCAAACACAACTACCAAACATATTGGTAACATATTTTTTGCTACACATAAACCTTAACCATAATTTTTATCAAACATGTATCTAAATCCAATTAACCACACCTAACCACACTTTTTTTAAACTTATTTTTTTAAAACCACAACCACAAAAGTTACCTAAATGTTGTAAAAAAACTAGTGCGAAAAGGGCAATTCAAGCATGCTTCGACAAAAGTGGCAATTATGTTGAAAGGTTGGCATTAATCCAAAGGGATCAATGTCCATGATCATACCATCAAAAAAAGGTTTCAGAACCTTCATCATTGCCCATAAATAGAGATCCAAAGAAAAAAAACTAAGGGATTCAAGTTAGAGAAAGAAAATACAAAAAAACAAGAAGAAGAAACAAAAGAGTTTTAAGCTAAGAATGAGAGTTATTTGAGGTAGAAAGTAATAGATGAGAGAAAAAAAGAAAAGAGAAAGTAAAAAGAAAAAAAAACTCGAATAGAGAAAAAAACCAAACCAACTGCCATCTCTATCACTATTAAACACCATAGTAGCTCCTCCCTTATATAGCACTAGCCTTAAAGTAAGACCCTAGTTCTTTGCCCTTTTTTTACCTTAGGTTCTTACATACAGGCTACTATTCACTTGATTTTTTTTTGTTTTATTTTGGTTTTATCTTATTTATAACAACTTTATAATACCATTATATTCATTTCACAAAACTATGTTTTCACCTTTTTAATTAGGATATGTGTTGGAAAAAAAAATCATTTTTAAAAATCATCAATTTTTTATTGATGCTTTTTTTTTTTATTTGCTTTTACTTTTACTAGCTTTACAATAGCATTAGCTTTATTTTATAAAACTATATTTTCACCTTTTTACATATACATATATATAGAAAATATTTATTTTTAAATAAGAATAAAGATTGCATTGACAACTTTTTATCAAGTTTGCGTCATGTTTTGATCAAAGCTTGGTTTTTAAACAAATAGGTTAACGTGTCTCCTAATTTTTAAGGATCAAAGTAGGACTAACATGACCTAGTTCATGTGTATTTGGTATTGTGGTAACTTTTATGGTTGTGATTTAAAAAAAGTTGATTTATAAAAAAGTACTTTTAGTTGAGGTTAGTTTGATATTTATATATGTTTAGTTGAAATTGAGGTTGAATAAAAAGTAATTTAATGTATTTGGTTAAAAATACTTTTCAAATTGAGGTTAAAAAATAACTAAAAAAGATATATATTAATATTGATAGTTTTTAATTTAAATATTGTAGATTTAACTACCACTATTACATCATTAAATAAATAATATTTTTTATCAAATATTTTTTATTATTCCATTAACTTACCTTATTTTATCACATATAAAATTCATCCGATAAGGACTATAGTTTCCATGGTATTTTAAGCGTGCAACAAAATCGGGTAAAATATCATCAAAAACAAAATTAGAATTGCGATCAAATTTTACAAATGCTAAGTCATCATGCGATGTCCTTCTAATTTATATAGTGTTATTGAATAATATTAAACACTAGTTTTTCGAGTAAAATATAATTTTTTTAAAAAATTTACTGGGTCGGACGCGGTCTAATGAATAGTTGAGACAATGTTTACATAAGCAGTGCCCAAGTGAATTACTTCACCTGGCATAGACGCGACCGCGTGAGAAGCAGCTGAGAGCTGCTTCTCACGAACCAGCGGTTTCAACAGGCCCCTCATACATAATAATTTGAGTTTTAATGTTACCAAACGAATTGTTTACGCGGTTTGCTTTAAAAGCTGCCGCGTAAACAAACGGTCTCTTCATCCTTATAGTCCCGACATAATAGGAAACTCAAACAATAACATGCGCACATACTTAATCCAACCTTTTGCACTTATTTATACATTTTTTAAAATTCTTTTTTGTACATATACATATCAAATAAGAGAGGAAAAACTACAGGTCATCCTATAAAAGTTCAACTTCCCCCTAGAATCCACAACACTAGATCTAGACAAAGAAAATTAAAAACAAAGAGAGATCAATCTAAAACAAAACATTAAAAAAAAAAGTCTAAAAAGAGAAGTTACTAGGCTCACTAACCTACTTGAGTGAGCACTACAAGCTATATCATCTAGAAAATGGACCTCTTACCAGGGGCAAATACAAATATAAATGTTATTTCTTTCTACTAACTAGTTAATGTGTAAATTCAATCAGGGCCATCCAATTTTTTGCCACCAAACTAGAGGTCACTAAGTGCTTCTCTTGAGTTTTAATTCATAGCACATTTTCTATTTGTGAGCTTTATATAAGCACCACGAGCCTAGGTTGCTCTAGTTATTAACTTCACCACTAAAGAAACCTAGAGAGTCAAGATGGCAAAAAAGCTTGACAATGAAAAGTTATATGTAATAAAAGAATACCTTTGAGAGATAGAATACAAAGACCTTTATGACCCAACAAAGGCAGTTAAAATGTATCTTATGTCTGACATCATAATACCTAAAAAGTTTAAGGTGTTTGAGTTTATCAAATATATCGCGCACCCGACATCGCGAAGATGTTTAAAAATTAAAATTCATAGAAAAAATAGATTTCTGACATCTCGTTTTTAGATGAGAAAGGTCTTATTTAAAGAGTTGTTATCTAGTACTATGGTCACTAGAAACTCTAACTGATCAACAGAGATTCTATAGTGCGAGACTAATTACGCAAAAAATAAAATATTATTAACCTTTAAGCGTCCTACCTGATATGGGCTGCATTGCTGGTTTTGTCTTAAATTGCTAAGAGTTTGTTAGATTATGCTACCGAAGGCCTCCTTGTAATATTCCTAACTCTAGCTCTAATGAATATTCAGATACGAATACTTTTAACTCTGGTGTTGGTAAATATTACGTAAGAAAAAAAACATGGTATTCTTGACTCTAGTGTCAATGAATAAACCGGTAAAAATTGAATTTAAAACAAAGCATACATATTTTTATATTTTTTTTGTTATTTTTTATATTAAAAAAAAGAACATGTATCGTATACTAGATTCACATTTCACAGTAAAAATCCACGGATTAATTATATAGTGAAATCATTAAAAAAAAAACACAAGGAACTCACAAATAAATTCAGAAAGGCTTAAGAATTTTTCTGGAATTTTTTTGATATAAAAAAATAATTTATTTGAAATAAAATAAAAGAGATTAGATATAAAAGTGTGTTTTGCCAAACACACATTTAACCCAAAATAAATTAGGCCGGCTGGCCTGAAACCAGCCTTAGCTTTTCTGTGTTTTTTTTTTTTTTTTACCTGGAGGGGTGGGATTTAGCTCTGTCAACCTTCAAATCTAGACCCAGCCGGCCCAGCCTGGTCACTGTCCAAGCCAGTGACCCGACTGGGCAGTAGACACACTGGTGAACTGATTCACGCGTGCATGCATAAACCGGTGAATTATATTTGCATGCACAGTGACAAGTTAATTGAATTTGCAAAAGCAGGGTAGAGAAGAACTTACCCGCTGGAGATGAAGACGTGAGGTTGCTTGATGCACTCTCTCCTCTGTTTCTTCTTCTCTTCTTCTGCTCTTTCTTCTTTGTCTTTCTTCCTCGTTCTCAGTCTGTTTCTGCTCTTTTTCTGTGTGTTGTCCGCGTTTTTTTTTCTCTGCTTTGTTTGCCCACTGTGTTTGTGTTCTGGAGATGAAGGCGAAGCTGGGGTACGTTGGCTTTCTGTTCTTTTCCCCTATTTCTGTCTCGTTTCTTCTCTCTAATCGTCCCCTTCTCTCTCTACTGCTTTTTTTCTTGTTCACCCTCTTTTCGTTCTTGGTGTTTCTGTTTTTCTCTCCCCTCTTTGTTCTCCCTGTCCTGTGCTTCCCCCCGTCCTCTCTGTTTTTTCACCCGTTTTCTGCTTTTTCGTCCCCTGGTCCTCCTTTTCGTCCCCCATATTCTGTGGCCTTTCTCTGGCTTTTATAAAGCCAGAGAACTCCATACGTCCATGCCTCAGTAACGGCCTGCATCGTGGGGGCGAGAGAGATCGTGGGCAGCTGAGACGCAAGGGAGATGAGCAGTTCGTCTAGAAACGGCGCCGTTTTGAAATATGGCCATTTTCATTTTGGTCACTGAAGTTTTGAAATTATGTAAGCAAGCCCCTGGGTAAATTGTAATTGGACCCTTTCATTTTAGCTCCATTTACAAAATGGTTCTTGAACTTTAATTTCCTGCAATGTTAACCCGAATATGCCCCAAACTTTGATATTTTTTCAATTAAGCCCCTGATTTCATTAATTAAACTAATTCAAAGTTCAATTAAGTCTCCAAACTTATCAATTCTTCAATTAATCTCCTGATTTCATTAATTAAACTAATCCAAAGTTTAAATAAAATCCTCAAACTTTCAATTTATATTGTTTTGACCAAAATTTCAATTTATTTTTCATTTATTCATTTTTATTTTTATTTTTATTTTTTTAAAGTTCAAAAATTAGGTTATAACAAAATATAATGGAAAATAATATCTCATGACATATCTACTAATATATTATAACAAAATGGCTAAAGGAGTCCATGACAAGAAAGTTCTGATTCACTTTTTTATAAGAGTTTAAGCAAAGTAGCATTAAGTTAGTACATGAATTTGGACAATAACAAAATCTAAAAGTGGAGGGATTTGGTAAATTCTCTAGTGACATGTGTACGGGTATATTACAGTAAAATGGCTGAAGTAGTCCATAACAAGAAACTTCTCATCTGTTTTTTTCATGAGTTTAAACATTACATTACTAAGTTGATACATGCATGTGGACAATATCAAGATCCGGAGATGAAGGGATTTGGTAGATGTTTTCATAAAGAAGTACAAGTTCAATATGTATGTGGATTCAAAATGTTTCAATAATAAACATATTCCTTATCTTTAATATTTATTTAAGTGTGATTAATGAGTTTAGAGTGAAGATAAAGTCCTTCATACAAAAATATTTTGCAAGAGAAATTTAAAGTGATTATAATTATAAGGATTTGTGTTGCATCAAAGCATTATTTATAAATATTTTTGGTCAATGCTCTATCAAGACTGAATATTAATTAGAGCTTTTAAGATCGGTACATATTATGTTTTTTTACTTTATGAAATGAAATAATTGTTTTCATAAGCTAAGGTATAAAAGATACTTTAAACTATCATGTAAGTGCTTATTAATAATAAGTACATTGAACTGAACCATATTAGGATTTCATATAAAAATATTACTTATTTTTATAAAAAAAACTTACAAGAAAGTTGTATAAATGATCTTTAAACTTGAGATCATTAAGTTATTTTATATAGAATGTCACGGTGACCATCCTTCAAGATTAGGATCTTCAAGTGTGGGTGAAAAAAATATGAAATTCTTATCTTTTATTAGTTAAAAAGGTTTGGAGTTACCACCTAGTACTTTGATCATCAGAAATCCTAATTGGTTTTCAGAGTCTAATTAAGAGCACTGGTTGTGTATAGGAAGGACAATATAAACCCTAGTACACTCTACCTAAAATAAGTTGCATTGCAATTTGTCTTATTATTAAGGTAATGTTATGTTTTTTCCAACCATTTGTTTGTCTATTGGTTAAAAGTCGATTTACTCTAGTAGAGTGCATCATGATTTAATGGGTTATATTTAACCATTCTAGAGTCCAAACATAGTTTTTTTTTTTTGTGTTTTTGTTTCTTTTGATGTTTAGAAATATACCTTACATATAAGTTCATAATCCTTGATATTAAAATAAACAAATTGATTTTTTTTTTTTGGTGTTTTTAAAATATAAGCCAAGTTCTCATGGATTTAATAAACTTGTTATCAAATCCAAATATGCATGCAAAGTTATATAAAAACTATTTTTTTTAATTTTGGAATTTTTAAAAAATGCTAAATCATGCCGTGTATTTTTTTAATGCAAATATGATATTTATTTGATAGACTTGGTCCTATGTAATAAAAAATAAAATTGTATTTTTTTAAGGAAAGATTCTTTTTTTTTTGTATTTTATATTTTAAAGAAAACTAGTTTATTTAATATCTTAATAGCATTTCATGTGCATGTAACAATCCCAAATATTAAATAATAAGGAGCAAAATAAAGGAAACATAAAAAATTATTGCGAATAAGTCCCTTAAAAACATGAAATTGGGTTAATTAAAAAAACAAGGGTCATGTTTGGTAAACACTTAAAAAGGAAAAGAAATAAAGCTCGAGAAATCAGTAGAGTGTGTTTGTCAAAAATAACCTTAGCTAAAAGTCAGAGGTTAAAAGTTTTTTTCTTAAGACCATGTTTGACAAACACGTCTTAGAAACATAAAAATGCAAGTTTTCCTTTCGAAAACTTTTGGTATGTACTCTTAACCCTATTGGACTCAGCCTAAAAATGTGGTTTGGCTTCCCAACTTGAAGCCCAGAGCCCAAAAAAAGACCCATGCATAGAAAATAAAAAATAAAGATCAAAAGATTTTTTTTTTAAATCTTGCTGAGAACACAAAGAACAAGTGAAGAAACCCAGAAACCAAATTGTAAATTTTGACCAAATCTTGTAAAATCAAAGGCACAAACATGGAGTGTAGAATTTTATAACATAATGATATATTAAATAAGAAAAACAAACCAAGAATGACTTGAAATCAAACCTGACAGCTAAGAACATAAACCTTGATATTCAAACTTTAATGATCAATTAGCCCAAACCAAGTAGTTAATGGATAAAAAAAGGGAAAAGAATAATACATATAAGTTTAGGCTTCAATCGAAGCAAATCAGAAAGGCCAGAAAAATCAAACCATAAGAAACCAAGAAAAAAAACTCAATAACATTCAAAGGGCAAGAACCTAAAAATTCAATAAGAACCCATAAAAAGTCCTAAAACCTAAAAAAAAAAAAGAAGCTAAATCCCCATAAACAAGTCTTAAACTTACCTCAAACATGCTTATGCTGGCCTACTAAAACTAAAAGAAATCAGGTACAAGAAAGAAATCAAGAACTCATCCACATTACCAATAAAAATTCAAAAGTAAACTTCTGAGATCCTTGAACACTATTACATAGTTTTAGCATTTTTTTTCATCATCTATAATATTTATCAAAGCTAGAATAACCCTAACATTATGCCAAAGAGTAAAACGATTCATAATTTAGGCAAATCAAACATCAATGCATTTAACCAAAATAAAACCAAGTGATCAACCTAAACTTCAAAACATCAAAATTAACATTCTAACATACTAATTACATGTTTTTAATAATCCAAGGACATCAAGTTATATACTTAAAATTGTCTTGAACTTACTTTTCTTACAAATGCATATTAAATCTAAAAACGATAATATACTAAACACAAATTCTATATTGAAATGAAATCAACAAAATCAATTAAAGAAACAAAATATAAACATGGAAGACATTAAAGGAGAGGTGTGCCTATTGGGCAACCTTATTTCACCAAAGTTTTAGGTATGCCTTCTTAAATAATGCATTTTTTTTATTTTGTTGTTTCTTTCCCTTTATTCTCACTTTAAATCCTTAACTTGTATGGACCTTTTCTCTCTATTTACTCGAGAATTCTTCTATATTTTCTATATTTTTTCCTCCTTATTTTCTCTTTATAATTTTCTTCTCTTATAGACCTACCTCTTGCTCAAGAGCAATTGCTTTTGTATAAGCAAACGAAAATTAAAAGTTGTAAAACCATGATGGTTTCACCAAGAGGTTTTATGGAAGATTCTTATGATTTTGTATGGTGCCTAGTCTCCTTTTTATCCTCTTATAAACTAAAATCAAGCATAAAAAAAAGCGTTGGAGCTATTTCTTTCATGGTGATTTTGTTTTTCAGTCATAATTGATTAGGTTGGGTACCTTGTCAAACTCATTGTAGGGATTGGGATATAAACAAACCATTAATAATCCTAAATCATGTAGAGGGGATGTAGATTTACTCTTAAGAACAAAACACACTCGATTTGGAGTTTTGGAACTCCACATTCATTGATTGGAAGGTTAGCCCTCGATCAATTTGAATCCACCAATACAAAGGAGGCTAACCATGGATTAGATGTTGTCATGTTCATCATGCCAAAAAAGATAGAAATGTTTGATGAGGATAGTTGATTCTTATAGAGAAAGAGTTTCTCAATCAATTGGTGCCAATTAAAGTCTTTAAGTGGTCAGAAAAGCCATATTTATACGCTTAAAAGTGGCATCTCAATCAACCCTTTGACTGAACAAAAAGAAGAGATAATGACTGAATAACGTGTAATTTATCTTCTTGATTAAAGTTCGAGTGACATGTTGCTTGTCTAAACCCTAAAAATTAGGGTTTTTAAATAGGATTTTGAAAATTTTCAATTTGGTCCATATCTTTTCAATTTTAGCATATGCATATTTAATTGACCTAAAAACTTCTCAATTTTTGCAATTGCATCCCTAGAAATATTGATTGAAATATTTTAATTCTCATGCCTTTTAGAAATTACTCCTTGGTTTCCAAATTATTCAATTTGACCCATGTTTCTCATCAAACTTTCAAATTGTTCCAAATTAACCCCTGATTTAATAAATTTCATTCTCTGGATTTCCACGCCTTTTGCATCTTGGTCCTTGATCTTAAGATACTTTAATTTGGCCCTTAATCAACCTTTAAACTTCAAATTTCTTTCAATTAAACCTCTTATTGCACCAATTTAGTTTTTTAAAGTTTTAATCTAGTCCCTTTTCTTCTAATTATTTTGGATTAACCTGAACTAGGCCTTCAAAACCTTTTAGAAGTTTAATTAAGTCCTTACACTTAATTAATTCCTTTAAATTTTGGCAAATTAACTTTCAAACTTATTTTTTTCAATTAAATCTTTAAATAATTTAATTAAACCTATTAGAAGTTTAATTAAATCCTTAAACTTAATCATTTCTTCCAATTTTGGTCAAGTTTAGATTTCAGCCTCAATTTTCTTTTTATTAAGTCTTTCTTTTCTTTAGCATATCTTGTTAAAATATCATAACTTCACTATTCTTCTAGCATTTTGTTTTGTTGCAGATCGAGAGCTTATCTTCTCATGTCCTGAAAATATTTTTGGATTTTAAATTTCTGATTTTTTTAAACTTTTCAATAAAACAAAGAAAACTATGTATTTTTTTATAAAATAATTTTGGGGAATCCAAAATTGGGTTATGACATAGAAAATATTATATTTTGATCTTGAGTATACATTACATTTATCAAAGATGATAAATAGGTAGATATTAGATATAATATAAACTATTTAAAGGTATTTTAGTAATTAAATGAGGGGGAAAGATCTAAAACTTATAAAAAAATTGTCACCTAGTATTATGATCAGTAAGAATCCTAATGGTCATTCAGATTTCTAAGGTAAGGAATTGGTTATACTAGATGGAAAATACTCACTCTCAAATATCATACCTAAGATATTCATTGTTACTTGTCTTTTATTCTTAATGGTATGTTGTGCTTAATATCATTTGTCTATCTATATGGGTGATAATAAGTTTATTACAATGAGTTCAACCTTGGATGTACAAGCTCAAGCTTATCCTTTATAGGATCAAATCATTTTGTCATTCTCAATTAATTGGTGAATTGACATATCTATAATCAACTACTCTTGATCAAGACATATGACCATTAATAGTCTATTAGGAAATAATGGTGAATAATTGGATGAGTCTATATTGGACTTAGTTAACCTAAATCGAATCATAAGAAGAATTGTTGCTAAATATATGTTTATGCAATCATGGTTCATGGATAACGATCAATGAAGGTTCATATATCATAGGGTGTGTTGTTATTAACAGTCACATTGATTATTTAGCTTTAGGCCCCGTTTATTTGCTGGAAAGTAGTTTCTTTTTGAAAAGTGAATTCCAGGAAAGTGAATTATTTTCTGATGTTTGGTAGTGTAATGGAAAATAAGTTGGAAAACACTTTCTAGTGTTTGGTTATGTCATGGAAAATGAGCTGAAAAATAACTTATTAATATTTTATTTTTCTCAAGTTTGTTATAATAATGAGGAAAAAATCTTCCAAATTAAAAAGTTGAATGAGAATGAAATTGAAAAAAAAATAATTTCATAAATTATCTCAAATAAAATAAATAATAATCAAAATAATAGAGATCAAGTCTAAAAAATAAAATAAATAAAATTTGAAGAAATTAAAATAATAATAATTAACATTTCATAAATTATTTCAAATAAAATAAGTAACAATCAAAAGAATGATGATCAAATTTGATAGATAAAAAATTTCAATAAAAAAATGATAAGGAAAAAGTAAATAACAATTATAAAAATGAGGACTAAAGTTAATATAAAAATTAAATTTTAAGAGATGAAATTGAAAAATAAATATTCAAAACAAAATATATATAACAATCAAAAGTTTGAGAACCAAATTTGATATAATCAGTAAATAATATGACATCTCTAAATTTTTCACAACTTCTGGAAAGTGTTTTCCGCCCAACTTTTCTTCTGACTGGAAAGTGTTTTCCGTTGACCAACTTTTCTAATGGCAAACAAATACAGAAAAGTTTGGAAAGTGGTTTCCCGGAAACCACTTTTTGGAAAACAAACATGGCCTTAGAATGTTGCCCCTAATTAATATTTATGCACACCATTCGATGAAGACTTGTGTTTGCATAACTATTGTCAATGGACAATTGTTCAAGGTTAAGATGTTTACATCACGCATGAATGTGTCACCTTGATACCCCAATTGACACCTAAGAGTAATGACCTTTAAGAGTTCATTTATGTTAGGGATTATTGATGGGTATTTGACTTATGCATTTTAAAAGAAGGTTTGGGCTTGAAAAAAAAACAAATATAAGATGAAGGTGTTACTCTTAATCAATGACTTATTATTGTTTATTTACTTTAAATATTGTCTATGAATAACATATTAACATTGAAACTTTTCTCAGGAAAGTAAACAGGCAAGATTTATAACGAAGAAAGGATTTGTTAAAATATTTGAATGTCGGCCCTTTGAAAGTCTTTTAATATGGGTCAAATCCTTAATGAGTTTTATAAATAAGTTATAAAAACTAATAAAAATACATGTATGAGTGTGAACATTATAAGAACACAAACTTATGTATGAATAGCATAAAAGAATGATAAATAACATAAATATAAACAAGATTCAAGCTTAAAGGATTTGGCCTAGATGCTCTAAAATCAAAAGACTTCGAAAACATATTGAATACATTTACAATGCACTTTCATCCACAAACACATCATGTGAAAAAACACATAAACAAATTCAAATGTCCACATACATATGCAATCAATCTTAAAGCTTATTCAATCTAAAACATCTCATCACAATACACATCCAAGTCAACCATAAAAAATCATTAAAAAGATATTTAGGGTTTAGAATAGACCTTCTAAAGTGGCTAAAACTAGGCTAAAAGGGTTGGAATAATGGTTGAAGGCTGGTGGACAAGGTTGGAAAATTTAGTGATGATAACGCGAATTGTGTTGCGTTATTGAAGTAAATTGTGAGTAGAGGAAACATGTGGCTTAGTTCAAATGAAACACCACTTCTTCCTTTTCTCAATAGTGGTGGTGGTGTCGATCATCGCCAACAATAAACGGAGATCTGATCGTTCAAAGTTTGGTCTTTTTTCCTTTTAATTTTGTTTTTTTTTTCCTAAACATCTTAGATTGTAACACACAATTAAGTTTAGTGGTGGAAAGGGGAGGTGTATGTCCTAGTTTACAAGAATCACCATTTTTTCCTAATGGCAGTGACGGTGTTAATCACCATCAGTTGGTGAGAGAGATTCAGTGCTTGAGAGTTTTGTCTGACTACTATTTGTTTCTCTATAAGCTTCTTTTTTTTAGGTTTTTTTTACAAGAAAAAGGTAGTAAAATTATTCGGAACGATGAGTGAGAGGTTATGATTGTTGTTGTGGTGGATGAAATTGTTATGGTTGGCCGAAATCCAGTGAGGTAGGTTAAGAAGATGTTAGGGATTTTGTGTGGTTGCTTTCTCAAATTTCAGCTTCTTGGTGCCTAGGTTGTCAATTGGAGAGGATTAGGGTGTTTTTTTACTTTTCTTTTATTTCTCTCTTTCTCTTTGTTTTTCTCTCCATATATTGGCTAAGATTTCCTACACATTTTCCCTTTTATTTATACTACTCTTCTTAAAGATATGTTTATTTTTGATTATTTATTCTAAGAATATCCTTATTGTATTTTTTTAGTCCTTTAATGATCTTGTTTTGCATTTTCAACCACTTGTCAATTTTGCCCCTGTTTTGATTTTATAAATTTTTATATTTTGATTTTTTTCTAATAACAAATTTAACATCATTTTTTTAATGGATGCGTTAATAGCTAATTACATCTAAAGCATATTTTTGAATTTTGATTTTTGAAAAAGACATTGAAAATTACTAAATGGGCACAAATGTCTCGAAAACATATTTTTAAATTTTTTTATTTTTTTGAGAAGACATCAACAAGAGAAAAACTAAGTGGAAATTACAAAATGAGCATATTAATGGCCAAAATGCATTGAAAACACATTGTTTTAGATTTTTTAAAAAAAGTTTTTGTAAATATTTTGGAATTGAGGGTCAAAACTGGGTTATGACATATACATCTATCAAATCAAATATTTGCAAGGACATAATTATGAAAACATCTAACCTTTGTAAGTATTGTTTTAAAAAAATTAATTAATATAAATTTTGAAGTATAGTTTACCTTTCTATAAGTGTAACACCGTTACATTGATAAATAATAATCACAATGGCTATAATAGCATGATGTTAATAAAATAAAATAAATCTATTTCAAAATATAATGTAACATAATGGAAAGCAAATTTCTATAAAGTAAGTGTCATGTTATGTAATGCCCATTTTTTAAAACCTCAGTGTTTGTTTGATTATTTTTTCTGAGTGTGTTAGCTCTATTAGGTTCAAAACGCACAAAATTGCACAAAATTTATTACCAATATACAATGATGCATGGCTAATATTTTTCATAACTAGAACCTTTATGTGACTATTTATTGATCAATTACATATTTATTTGTTATTGTTAATTTCCTCTCTTGCTAGTTTTGATATTTCTTTTGTTATTTTTTTAAAATTTTTCAGAGTCCAAAGATATCACAAGGCCATAATTCTCCAAGATAGGGATTTTATGTTTTTTTATAGCTCTGAAATGCATGTTATGTGTTTTAAAAACTCTTTTGCATGTGCTTAACATATTTTATTTAAGTTGTATATTAGCCATATTTTTATTTATTTATCATGTCATTATATGAATCTACTTGTTCATTTAAACATATACATTCATTATTTTAAGATTAACTCATTTTTAAGGTCATATAAAGAGCATTCGCATAGTTTTAACATCAAAACATGGCCATGATCTTCTTTTTTTGGCACATTTTTCAATGTTGAAATGATGAAAGTGCATTATTGTAAGAAAAAAAAGAGGTTGAATTTTTCTTCAGGTTGTGGTGGATCATTAAACTGTATTTTTCATACTAAAATTGCATTAATATAGAAAGAGCTAAACAAATAATTATATATTTGATCATTTTCCTAACTTTTAGATCATTAATATGCATATTTCAATATTGGTTTTCGTGGTCAAAATTGCATGAAACAAGTCTTTTAAGTAATAAAATCATAACTATAACCTTTGTACACATTTTAATTCATCGCAATTTCTAATTTTTGAGAATAAAATACATCATCTCATGTAATCTCATAAGTGTTCTAGTTGCTGTATTTTTTGTTAACACTCATTTGTTCGATTAAATAAGGTTATGGTTAGGTGCATTAGATCCTCTTATAGCTTTATATGGTTTGGGCTTGTTCCATTCTTTTAAGTTACTAATGCTTTAGTTTTATTTTGTGTATGTGAGGGTTTGATTTGAACTAATACATATGAAATCCTTACTTTCATTGAAAGCTTGCTTTCTACTTTAAAGAATCTAATGGGAAAACCTAACCCTCCATTGTAATTGTACAACTTGGTTAAGTTTAATATAGCTTACACTAAAACTATAAGGCATTGTCATGTGATATGAGTAAATCTATTATCAAAATCCAGATTCTAATATTCATTGTGGTATTTATTTTCACCAATGAGTGACATGAATAGTCAATAGATCACTTGAAACTTATAATTATACTAAGGTAATTTAAAAAAGGTATAAATAAAAAGATATTTCATAGTTAGTAGGTTCCAAGGGATTTTATTAAACTCAAATGTATGCAATTTATAGTTGATGGCACTAAATAATGGCTCAATTATTGAATTAAGCTAAGTTCTAATGTCAATGTTACATTTGGTGAAAAGTACGACAATATCAATATGGTTTTGAAAGTACTAATTCAAAATGAAGCTATTACGATCTTGTTAAAGTTTTGGGACCTTGTTTGTAGATGTTTTGCTAGGTTTTTTTGAAACATATACATTTATAAATTTAAAAAATTACGGGAGTCCAAGAATCTTGTTAGATAATTTAGGATCTTTTAGGGTTTATGCGAAGATTACCTAAAGATTAAATCTTCTTTTAAGGTTTGATCAACTTCTTCAATGATGGGTTATTGTAAACCAAAGTCATCCAAGTATCTGGCTTCTAACAATAATTCACACGAACCACCAATCAAAAATCTCTTAAAATCTTTTTTTAAAGAAAGAGATTATTATGTCAATGAGTGCTAGCTCTTTTTGTTCTATAACTTATCTAATTTCTCTCTATTAAGAAAATATAAGACATAACATTCTATTTATAGGAAAACCCAATAACCACATAAATGATAAAATATCAATTTTCCTCATTGAATAATATCAAATATATTATTTCAAGATAATTTTTATAATTTTATTTAGTTATGTCCTACTTGATTATTCTAGGTCTATAACTTTAATTCATTGTCATTTTAGTTCTTAATTTCTAAAATTTATATACAATCAACACACTGTTACGTGAGTTTTTTCATAAACACATGTAATCTTTCCATATGAAATCCTATGTGAGTCAATTCAATATACATATCATGTGACAAACACCTATATATTAGTTTCAGGTATTTCTCATACCTTAACTTATAAAAATAAATGCTTCTTTTCATAAAAAAAAATATGATATGTATCAGTTTCAACGACTCTAATTAATGTCAAATTTTAATAGAGCATCCATTAACATTTACGAATAATATTTTGATACAATTGGAATCTCATAATTATAACAACTTTATAATTTTCTTTGTAAAATATTTTTGTCCCAAAATTTCATCTTTACTCTAAATTTATTAATCAAATATTAATTTCAAAATCAAACACATAAGAATATTAAAGATAAAGAAAACATTTATTAATAATAAATATATTTTTACATAAACAAAGTCAAATATTAAACATATTACAATATATTAAACACAAAAGAATTTTGAATATATTTTTTAGTATGAATGCAATTAAAAAGAGATTCAAATATTAAACATATAAAATAGCTATACAAGAAACATATTACACTAATAACAATGGTTCATAAGTAAACATAAAAAAAACTTCTAAGTTGTTTGAGAAAATAATATCTATTTATGTAAAAAAAAAACTTGACCGATATCATTTAATTTCAAGAAATATTTTAGGATTTAGTTTTTCCCCATATGCTTATATATGTTAGATATTGATTTTTATCAAATCAATATCATAAAATTTTCAATTTAAAAATAAATATGATAAAACTAATAATTTAAGAGGTTTCAATGTACCATCCTATATAAATATTTTGTTAAAAAAAACCATATTATATTTATATGAAAAGTGCACTTACATAACCTACCACGTCAAATTATAAAACATTTTATAAGAATTCTACAATTTCTTACTTAGTTCATCCATCTCTCAAGTTTTTAAACTTTTAATTTTTTATATGTATTTATACCCCATAAAAATTTAAAAAAAATTTAGAATTTTAAATCTCAATAGAGGCAAACCCTTCTTATCCAAAAAAGAATAATCAAAATCTTTATTTTGATTTAAAATCTTATATAGTAATTGATACTTGGTTAAATTTTTTTCTTAATTGATATAAGATTAAATATTATTTAGTTATAAGATGGTTAAATAAATATTCAATAATGCTATTTCATGAGGAAAAAAACAACAAGAATAAATGATGAGAAAATTATAAGCCATTAGATTTAGGAACCCAACACTAACTTCCATGTTGATTGCATTATCCAATTATCCAATACCTCTTGACTTCTTTTCTAATATAATTTTGTTTATTGTTTATGAAATAGAATTGTTCATAAATCTTTTGACCTCATTGTTCTTTTCCTTACCAAAATAATTTTCTAACTCCTAACTAAAAAAATTTCTTTATATCATATAATAAAATTGGTATTAATAACTATCCTTAATCCATCTCTTATAAAGTTATGAAGCATAAGAACGACTAGTGGTCAGTTACAACCAAACTCAATATTTTTAATATAAAAAAAAACTTGGTGTTTTGATGGTTACATTGGTGTTTTGATGTTTTTAGCAAAACCTCATGATTATTTCTTTCTAGTTTTAAATAACATGATTAATTTGTCAAACTCTAGTTAGCCAACAATAGATCTTTTTGAAGGTACGTTTCTTTATTAGAACTTAAATCTATCTAACGCTGATTTGAGGGTTATTTAACTAGAAATAAAAGATACAACTAACACTACTTACCATAATAATATTGTGTTAGTCAATAAGATCATGTAGGTTATGACTGATTAGCTCAAACAAATGTAGAACAATCTCGGGTAGAGTTGATCAAAAACTCTTTTTAGTCAATTTCCTAGAGAGCATGCCCTTGGATATATTTCAATAACAAACACTTTATTTGAAGTGTTTGGAAGTTCTTAAACACATCTTAAGTATCACATATACATACAACAAACACCACAACAAGCTCAATCCAATTTGGACATAATTGTATAAAATGTCTCATCTATCCCACAAGTATATAGGTATTCTTAAGCCAATTATATGATCCAACCATCTTATTTACAATCAACTCAACCTATGCTTGGACAATTTAGTGCTTCTCATATTGCTTTTTATTAAGGCAATCTCAATACCTAGTATGTTGTGGATCAACAAACAAGCGAAGAAAAATAAAATTGAATTAACCCAATAATTAACATTTAAAGAATGAGAAATGACTTAATTTTTTAAACCTAATATATAGAAATGTTGTTTAAGATGGTATGATTGACAAAGTGAGAAAGAAAAGAAAGATTTATATAAATAGTTATATGATCTTATATAAGAATTTATGATAAGTGTATTTCACTTATATTTTAAAAGATTTAGGTTTGTATGATATAAAAAAAAATAAAAAATCATCTCTAACAGTCAAATAAAAAAAAAGTAATGATAATTAATTGTGTTTATTTAAAAGAAAAATTAGAAAACTAACGCTTAATAACTTATGTTTAAATCTACCCTTTTAAAATCACAAAAAATTTTCAGAACTATTTTT
>Ga0325404_1002574_pt1 | contig 19424 bp, 13 predicted proteins | sample PopdelMetagenome_18_FD_205664 | JGI IMG/M metagenome (GOLD analysis project Ga0325404, IMG submission 205664) | Populus deltoides microbial communities from Bellville, Georgia, United States - Xylem-Control-R1 | ecosystem: Host-associated > Plants > Phyllosphere > Stem > Wood/Secondary xylem... | reverse complement strand
GAGAAGCAATGACTTTTCTTCCCTTGTTGGGGAAAGGGGTGTCTTATCGTGGGTAGTTTAGACAAAAAAAAAAAAAATAAATATATATATATATATATATATATATATATATATATATATATATATCTTATAACTAACTACCTAGGACTTTATTACATAAAAAGAAATAAATCCAAAACAATCAAAATGTTAATTCTAAGTGTTTGTTCAAAAGTAAAATAAGATTGATTTGTAACTGTCATGTATAGAAAGCAAAAAAAACCAATGAACTATGATTATTCTCTAAGATTAAAAACAAAATAAATATCCAAAATCTTAAAAATCCTAAATAAATGATATATTAGGTAATTAGATACATGTAATGATTTATTTAGATTACGTTCAAAATATGAATATATTTTTCTTAAAACATATCAAGTTACTAATAATTTTTTAGTATTTTTTTAATATAAAACATTTAAAATAAAAAATTCTTTAAAAAACTTACAGCACAAAATCTTAGACATTCAATGTAACATTTGGGAATCAATTCAAAAAAATAATTAAAGAAAATCTTGAATTGAAGCACCTTATCACTCAAATCCAAGCCTCGTATAATTAATGCATTGCATGTTTTGAGCGTGATTGATAATGTAGTTGTAGTTATTTTTTAAATTATTTTTTATTTAAAAAATATTAAAAAATTATTTTTAATATCAATATATTAAAATATCATAAAATATAAAAAATATTTTTTAAAAAAAAAAAGAGGTTATTTTCTGATTTTCCAGCCAAGTTCGAGTCTTCTACGTGAAGTGACGGAGTTGAAGGGGCAGCCACCTGTCTTCACCCAATATTTCAGAATATGAAAGGGAAGAACTTGGAGGAAAGGGGATTAGGAGTGGATGGATAGCCGCCTTCAACTTCCGCTTCACATTGATTGTGTCACGATTTTGTAAGATAGTGGTCAACTTCTGTATTCTACTCCATCAATCACGAAAAATACAGAAAGAACACGAAAATCTTGCGATTTCATGTGGTGACAAACGATGCTTCGTTCACAGTATATGCAGCTTTTAATGCTCCTCTTCCATTTTTTTTTTTTTAAGAATTATTTGAAATTGTATTAAATAATTTATTTATTTTTTATATATATAATTCTTTAATAAAATACAATTTGCAGCGTCAAACAAGCACTAGGTTAGACTCGGGTGATATAAAATATTTTTGTGTTCGTTTGGTATTTGCTTTGCATTTTATCTACCTGTCTACAAATAAATTTGATCTTGAAAGCAAATAACATGCTTTGAAATCGAATCAAGAAACCCTGTTTATGCTCTGGTTAAAACCTCTTTTCTTGCTACCCTTTCCCTTTGAGGGAAGCTACTGGTTGAGCTGTAGAAACCAAACCAATTCTGTTTATTTTCCATCCTCAGAATTATCATTGCTCTCACTCATCAGTAATCTCATTTTTGTGAATCCTTGCCACGCTTTAAATACAGCTGCATGCCATGAGCAAACCCTGTTTTTATAGGTGATAAATTAAAACTGTATTGTTTAGCTGAGATTCCGAGTTTTGATTCTGGTTGTACTATTTTTTATTTGAAAATATATTAAAATAATAATTTTTATTTTATTTTTAACATTAGGATATTAAAATAATCTAAAAATACTAAAAAGATTTTAATTTAAAAAAATTAACTCTTTTTAAATACACTTTTGAAATTGAAAAACAAATAGGATTTTCAATAAAATCTTTTTTCCCCCTCTTCCTTCTCCTCAAGCACAACTCCCTCGCGATTTCGAGAGGCACCACCTTCACATTTGATCTCAACTACAAGTCTACAATCCTTGAATCAAGTGCACAACTGAAGCGGACAGCGAGCTTTCGACCTGAGTTCGATCGAACATCGATCGCGTGTACAGCCACCATGGACACCCAACCACGCGCATTGAGAGGCCAATTCTTTTCATGGAGGATCTTGTTGTGCTTCGACTATAGCATGCGTACAGGCACAACCCTCCTACTTTACCAAATGATGTTATAATATCGTGACCTGATATCGTACATCTCAAGACCAGACAGCGTGATCGATTGTTTCACATCATTTGACAACTTATCATATACTTTTATTCATTTGCAATGCACTTCAGGGCAAAAAAAAAAAAAAAGGATAAAACCAAGGTTTATGCTTTCTGATACTACAACATAGCATGGGACACGTTAGACAGGTCCCAAAAACTTATTGTCACGTCAACTGATGATAAAATGGTCCATGATGAATCTTTTAATGAGGAGACACCAATAACATACCAACAAGCACAAAAACTGGCCTAAATCACGACCCGATTGACAGCAATAAAATGCGTGTAATAATGGCGAAGAAGAGGCAGACAGAAAAGCATCAGCACAAAGTGGGCATTTATTTGTCTACCGTTTCAACAGAGTACCAATGATCGTGCCTAAAATTAACACCTACCTTGTGATTGCTGAGCAAAAAAGGAAAACATGAGATTATGAATTACCGATTGAACTGATTAATGACCAAAACCAAAAGCAAGACGGCTGTTACCAGTGGAGGCAGCATTTAACGTAAAAACGAGCTCAATGCAACCGTGTCAAAGCTGTACCAAAAACACCATGGAAGAAAACAAACAATATCAAAGATGTTACATAGTTAATATACAGAATACTCATAACCAAGGTTCCCAGATATGCGGCTTTGGTTAGCTTCTCCTTAATCTACCTGACTCGCAGGAGGGGCCCGGGAAAAAAAAACATAGTTAAAACAACTTAGCTTGCCCTGGATATTGAAGCTAAACTCAATTTTCTTTCAATAGCCTTAGTCATCTACACTAATCAATTTTGGATGAAGGATAAAATTTTGAGATAAATTTTAGCCAGATGACACATCATTGATTGGCCGACTCAAACCAGAATAAACTGCTTTCTTGAAAAGAGGATGCACATTTTCTGTGAATACATCTGCATCTAGCTTCTCGATGTGAGCCCATATCTGCAAACAAAGTAGTGCATAGATGTCAGATACAGACATCCATTGCGTTCTTTATCATCTTTAACGATACATTTAAACTGAAAAAATATGAATGGCAGTTATGGCCATCATGAATTCATAATATGCACATAAAGAGCAGTGGCTAGTGCACCCAAACAATGAAATAGTATGAGATAGAGAAGTTTCATAGAAATACTCTGCTGGTATCAAACATGCTGTAAGTAACATCAGTAATAGATATCAATGTTCCCAGGCTTCTGTTGCCAAGAAGACCCAAATTTTCAGAGGTTAAATAGTTTATGGCAATGCTTCACAACAGGAAGTGCAGATGAAACATCAATGAATCAAGTTAAGTGTAGAGTGCAAAAACAAAGATATATCTCTGTTCAACTTCTATAATGTTGTGACCACATCCAGCTATATTGCTTGTCCATATCACGTTCCCTCTTGTAGGTGAGTGTGTGTGTTCCTTTTCATTTTATGGAGTTACTGATCTGCATTTCTTACAAGTATTGCCAGTTAATTTTCTGTTCAACAGGGCCGACAAGAAAGTAGAGACTGCCTTGGCTACCATCTAACGATCTACCAAGTGCCAATTTCTAAAATAAGTTTAGGCAAATAAGCCTTAAGCTCCTCTGCAGACCATTTGGCAGTGCTCTACCACAGACTGCTGCTGCATCAGTTGTCACGACATTCTCTTACTAGGACTGAACAAAAGACGAATCGGTCCAGTTGAGGACCCATTGCAGCGAAAAGAACAGCTTTTGCTGAGCTAGATTTCTTACATCAGGGTAAACAAATTTAAATATAAAAAAGCACAGGATCTCTAAAACTAATACCGGCATCAACGAGTTTGTCAAATTGAATACAAAATGTACGCTGCTTAGCAGCCAAAGGGGCATGGCTAAATTCTGAGTTGTTTCCCACCCATTACAGTAAAAATGTTCTGCAACAGCTGTACAAGATCTATCAAAGAGGGGAAAGAGAATATCTGAACATAAAACTCAGACAAATGCCAAAAAACTAAGAAGTCAGAAAAAGAATAGAAGCTCATTACACCAAATTTACCTCAGAAGCATACTGTCTTGCAAAGGCCTTGACATAGCCGAGAGTTGATAAACACCATTGTTCTTTCTCTCCCACATTATAGATGCTGCTTTCCTTTCCTCCATTTGACAGACTGCCGGAGTCAAGGGAAACAAAATAGCTCTTGAAATGAAAAGTAAATGCAGAGAAAAAAAAAGCAAAGAAAAGAAAAGGGGAGGATAAGAAAAAGGGCAAGAGGGGGAAGTAACCTTTTGTTGGGTCTCCCACTCTCATTATCCACTTCCATTACTGATGATTCATCGAGATCAACGGTCATTTCATCTGCTTGAATTGACTTTAATTCCCGCAATGTTCGAGCTCTAGATGGATCAGGTAGACGTTCCATCAACACATTTGAGAAGTTTTTGTACAAAGAGAGGAACAATGCCTGCACATGCAAATCATTGTTACAAAAGAGAGCTTCCTATATTTTCTTTTTCCACACAAAAACTTTAACCAAGATTCCATTCCGAGGTGACAAGCCATGTTCAGGAAACCAAACTAGTTTGGCATAAATGAATCAGATAGTTTATGCAACATGAGAAAACTAATAAGAATTAAAAGCAGCCAAACAGAGGAAAATTACAGCTAATCTCACGCTGATTACCTCATTTTCATCAAGGGCACGAGCAAGAAGAGCCTCCTTGGCCTCCAAAGACTCATGCACAGACACCTCTTCTTCTTTTGCCTTTTCAGCATTTGCTTTCAAGCGCTTCAACCTCGCAGGGTTATCACCAAGAACAGGCTCACCATCCACAAGAGAGAGCTTTGACTCAGCAGCATCTAACTCTGTTTTTGCCTTTGTCGCTGCTTCTTCAGCTGATACAGCACTCTTCTTAAGAGATGATATCTCGTTTCTTAGATCAGATATACGGTTATAAGTCTTGCTGATAGCATTTCTAAGAACCTGTGAATGAACAATTGGGGATTAAAAAAGGATAAAAATCTAAAGAGGTTGTTAATAAAAAACACATGAAATCTTCTCAGTTCCAAAAATATCTAGCAAGAAAAAGCAAATCCAGAAGCGGGGAAAATGTTCGTTGAATTCCCACCATGAAACCTCAGAGATAAAAAGATCTTAAAGGAAATGAAAGAATTACTAAAGGACTACAAGATGCAGAGTTTTGGTCACCATTAAGCTTATCAATGAAAACATAACAAAGCTGAACAACAAGTGTGATTCTATCATAAAAATAACGAGTACACAAACATGTGAACACAAGCAGCGAGAGCCAGTTTTCAGTGACAAATACAAATTGCCAATAAATAATTTTCACTTTGAATATAAGATACAGGCTTTCCCTAGGGAAACATTAACAGCCATGCAGCTTCAAAAGAATAGCAAGACAGTTTGCAGATTTATGAATATGCAGATGCCTTCAACTTTCAAGAGCTCTTGAAATGTTGCTTATAAGATAAGAGATTGTTGCAACAGCTGCAAGAAATACAAGTATAGAAGTTAACATCAACCCAGCAAATATATATTGTCGATACCCTCCTTTAGTTTTGAATCTTTTATAATCAAAACAATACATTCCAATAAGAAATCCACTCCTATAAGTCAAGAAAGCTTCATCATGAGTATTTGGAGATCACTTCTCCTCCATCCTTTCCATACAAGGGAGCTTACTTGGAGAGATTATCTTTCCTTCGAAAACCATCAAAAACTTTCCCAAAATGGTTGGCAATGGAAGGGAGGACAATGAGTAAAGGTCCCCTTTTCTCTTCCCCTCCCCTTCCTTTCTCTCGACCAAATAGGTTTGAGATAAAAAGGGCTCACCTTTTTCCTTGTTTTCTACAACTCCTTTAACTCTCTACCTTCTTCCTCATACCAGAGGGTGAAACCTTGCTTAAGGTATAAAGGCAAGTTCTGGTACCTCCTTCATGCATGAATATTTCAAGCAGAAAGTATATCTTACAATCACTGATATAAGTCTTTCATCTTTACTTTCCATTTGCCTGAAGAATTCAGTTCTACAGTTTTCAAATTGGCACATCTAGTTTTCTAACGATTCAATGGAAGATCATCCCTTGCTAATTTTAAGCTTAAAATCAATCATCACATGGAGGATAAAATGGCTCAAAGTTGGTACAGAACATAAATTATGGAGCATCTCAGCAGGAAAAAAAAGCAAGAAAGAAAGAAACCAGCAAAAAGAACTGTTAACATACCTCCCATGGACGATCAGATGTATGAAATTGCTCAATGTTTGCTGGAGAAAATACCCATCTCACAATTGCCAAATTAGAAATTAGTCGATAACCCATCATTCTGTCAATTGCTATGGCAGTCATTTGAGCATTGTTCTTCCAATATGAACTAACTTCAGCTATCAGCATGACCTGCTTATCATGATCAGGACAAATTCGTGCAAATACTTGGCCATATCTCTCCAAAACAGTGATCAAATGAGTGAAACTTTTAGAACCGATATCAAGAAGGGTATGTACAACCACTTTAAGGGTGATGTCCCAACCATGATTAGGAAATACACTTTCTTCTACCCATGAGATTATTTCTCGAGCAGTTTGCCTTGCCTTCACCTTGTTGTTGAGCTCTGCAGACAGAGCATGCTGCTCAGTTTTTTCTCTACCATCTTCGATGCTGTATATAAAGTTTGGACTACCCTTTGGTGGAAGCAACTCTTCTAAAGCAGATGCATTCTCAATGCTCTATTCAGACAGATAATATGAAGGAAAAGTGTTAATCAACAGTAGCATCATGCCAACCAGAGGAAGAAATCTCAGCCATTAAAACTATGAGAAAGGCAACATGGGAACGTGAGCGAGCGAGAGAGAGATTTAACTTTGTACCATTTATTGTAGGTTTTCCATTTCACCCACATGAAGAACATGATTTGAAGGGGAAAAAACTGATGACATCTGTAATGAACCAAGTTTTTTATACAGAACATCTGTTGACTTTTCAACAGTATGTCTGATAAGCCAAAAGAAAGTGTAACAGCATAATTGCTTTCTAAATGTTAATGTCTTACTCAGGACATAAGAAAAATGAAACCCTGTCAAAAGTTTAAGGTAAGGGTAGGTGCACATCATGATGCGCAAACATTGTAGAGGTGACAGCTTCTAACTGGTTGAAAATTATAGATGCTATAGTCTATACAAAAGATGCCACTGGAACAGGTAATTTTAAAGTAGTAAGAAATTGACAGTAAACAGTCTTGTGCTATAGTCTCAACCATGGCATGCACCTATTGTCCAAATTTTAACCTTTAGAGTGAAATACAAAGACCTTTGGGAAACTTGTGGTGAAAGAAATAACAGTCTAGAGAATAGCCTAATACCTGCTTAACTTTGTCCCAGTATGACAGACGGACTTCTCTTTCCAAGACCTCTTGAACAAACACACGCTGTGGGGCCCACTTAGGTAGGTCTAAAACAAAAGCCCACTCTTCCCATGGCCAGATGAATTGAAAGTTTGACCTGTGAAGTCAGGAAACCATCATAAAACACACTCAGACCGAGAAAAATCCAACTGGCATGGCAGAATTTATCTATGATGCAAGCCATTTCCAGATGCATCTAGGGGATTCAACTATATATTTAAGCAAGGGAAGATATGTAATTTCAGTGCATTTCCTGCAAAGGAGAATTTTCTAGCTATATGGAAATATATAAAGCATCTTCCAAATAGAAAAGGTTTAGATTTCTTATTTAGGCTTCCCTTTCCTGGTCAAAGTAGGAGTATTTATGTTTCTTATTTAGGAGTCCAAGTCTAATTCAGATTAAGAATATTCCAAGCCAATAAATATGCTTCTAGACTTTATGTTGCAGAATTTAGGAATAAAAGTGCAGCCAGTTGGTTTGGTTTCTTGAAAGTGTGATGCTATTATTAAGGAATGATTCCTTAACCCCTAAAGTGTGATGGATAAGTTTTAGCTGAAAATAATCCCTGCCATGTTTTTCTTTTACTTCATATACTATTCAAATCTGTGTTCAATTTTTATGTCCTAATTCTCTAAATCCTACCAGCTTAACCCTAATAACAATCAACTGAAACTTTCACTACATTGTCCTTGCAAGATATCCAAAACATGATTGAAATATCAAAATCTTAGTCATGTCAAAATAGCTACAAATTACTATTTGAGACTTTCTATAACCAAGGTCTCCCTCTTAGTAGGCATTAACTTGTATAACGATACAATGCAAATCCAATAAAGAATCAAAAGCTGGCTTTCATTTGAAACCAGTATTCCCCTTCCACCCTCCCCGCCCTCCAATAGAGAGTGCAAGAATACCTAACTCTCTTTCGCTAACTTTTCAAAGAGTAGACTTACAGATGGTGTGAAAACCAAAGGATGAGCCTTGTCTGACACTCCGTATCTAAATCAGCTATTTTCTCAAAAAGTGCACGAACTGCACCAGCTACAACTCCAGGGAAGGCTCCAGGAAGAGCCTAACAAGCATAATTCATTGTCAGAAAGAATGAAGAATGAAATAAAATTTTACTGTCTAGAGAGCTTTCTCATAGAATCAACGTTGCATTCAAATGCAAAAGAAGAAAAAAGTGGAACTTAATAGAAACTGCCTTACCTTACAAAGGTCCATTATCACAAGTGTGTAATATATTGGCTTGAAAGGTGGTAATGGTAGCAAAAGTAACTGTAAGAACAATATAGAGATGGTGTTTCATGAGAGAATTTACCAAACAAAATCAATGATAACAAACACAAAGGTTCATGTTGTATTAATTAGCCATTGGTAAAAGTAGATTTGACTGCACAACATTATAAGACCCCACAGTTAAACATCAGAACCATTGTTTCCCCTCCTTCCAAAAGAGAGAATCTTCATAAAAAAATTTAAAGCAGGAGAAGCATCCAGTGTTTCAAATTCAGAAAAGTACATCATGATAATAGCACTTCTCATGTTTCATTTCAACTTATTTCCAAATAACAGAATCTAATATGGTCAAATTAATTGGATGGCCAAGTTGGGTAGATTTAGATGTTTGGATTTTGTGGAAATTATTTTCGTTGGTTTCAAATTAGGGAAATGATATAAAGCATGCAGTGGACAACTAAAAGAAGGAAAGGTAAGATTGGGAAGTGAACATCTAAACTGGTGAATTCACCGTGGCACTCAGCTACTTTGGCATTGATGACTAAAGAGGGCTTTGAGGATCAGAAAACCATTTCTAGATTTCTGGGACTTCATATTCTTAACAATTAGCATTACCAACTAGACAGTATAGTAACTGATCTGCAAACACAGGTGCTTCACAGTTTCATCACACACACAGGACTTGTGACAAGATCGTTGGGATTTCCATGTGATGAAAAGGAGATAAAAGAAGATATAGCATAAAATTGTCAATGAACTTCATCAAAAACACAAACCAGAATTATCTTACCTGAGAGAAAATTGTCTCTGCCATGAGATAGTCATAACGAAATGGTACAGGCAGGCCAACCATGAACGAAGCACATTCCTTTCGACTAGCTTTGCAAGAACCAAGAAAAAAAAATAACTAACACCGAACATACAAGAGATTCAAATAAAAAATCTGAGACTAGTCCAAATACAAGAGATAAGGAGTAAGGAACATGAAGATGACATCAAGCTGATCAACACCAGCACAAATGAAAAAAAAAGACAGATGTCCATGTCCTGAAAAAATGGTTAAGGGAGAACCCCCAGACCCAATTTTACCCCTGGAAAATGAATTAATTACTTTATGACTTCATATAGGCACATGATGCACCAAGGATGTACGCTAGCAATCAAGGATAAGAGACCAGAAAAAAATTCTGCAGGAACAAAATTCCATATACAAACATGAAACATCCATGGCATGGTGATAGGCTAGCACGTAGCTGGTTAGAGACTTTCATGCTACATATGAACTCATCTATGTAACATCAAAAATCAGATGATATCAATCTCCACAAGTTGAAAGAATTAGTCATTGGATTAGCCATATTTTATTACACCTTTTATTTTGTATAGATATTCAAATGAATCCAATAGATCCAGGAAGCCTACTCATTATAATATTAACGAAAAGTTTAAAACAGTGAGCTATAAATAATGTAGAAGGATGGGTGGATGGTATTATACAAACCATCCATTGAGGAACAAAAGTACATCCAGCAAGTACTCTTCCACAATGAAGCGATCTATGGGTTGCATATCCTGTTATTCAAATAAAGAAGGAAATGAATGTGAAAATGCGGTCTAAAAAAAAATTACGAAAACAAGGAAAACTAAATGTAGCACAAAATGAAAAATCTAATTTCAAGTGCTTTTTTTTTGTTGAAATAGCATCAGTCAAACACTTTGGCATAGTACACACTGTAGCTGTGAAGCAGCAAACATATTACAAAGTAAAAAAAGAAAGAAAAAAACAAGTTTCAACACTAAACAAACAGTTCACTCTCTTCAGTTACAGAGAGGAACAAAAAAGCCATCCGATTTCCAAAAGTAGATTACAATATTCTGGTTTCAATACTTGCAGTCCCATTGTCATTTTTTTATGTTATAATGAGAAACCTCAGCATACCAAACTCACATGAAATATAGACAGGTTAAAAAAGAAACTCATACTGTTTCCTTCCACTACAATGTCCAAAGACAGGTTTGAAGGAAAAGATCATGTGCAAAGTGAGGTACCAACATCAAGAAGAGTTGCGGTGCTAAAGGGACACATTCAATTACCATTGGAAGGTTATCTGTATAATTGAATGTCTACAAATGACCTTCTTATGTTTCAAAAGAAATCACTGAGTTATGAAAAAATCATGACAGCTATCTCCTTCCTGCTGTTTGATATATGCTTCTATATGCATCCTAACATGTACGAGCATCCACAATATGAAAAGTAAGGTACCTCAATTTTACTCGCAGGAAATATATTAAGCCTGCGTATCCTTTGAGGATACTTTAACTCTGCATCATGCTTCTGTTTACCATAAAGTACCCCAGAGACTTCTGAAAGTGGCTCAGGTTGCTCAGGAGTGTTGATGGGCCCAAACTCATGAGACTTCCCAGCAACCAGCTGAGCTTCAAACGAGAGATGAGGTCTGGGTACTAGAAAGTGTAATGTGGCATAAATCAAACACGGAATCATAAGCGAGGAAGAAAAATAAGGGAAAGTATTGTTACCCTATGACTACAGAATTCAAAAAATTGTGTTAAATGCAAGAAAATAACAGAATAATAAAATCTCAAAATTTCACAATACATCAAGAAGATAATAATCATAAATGAAATACAGCATTTAAATGTTATCAAGATTTCAAAGAGGGTAATCAGATGGGAGCACTGCATACATTAATTTGTGTGAGAACATGAACCCAATAGTTACTCGTTGTGAATAAGGTTCTGTCCACAAGTAAATTTGTTATGAATAAAAAATTCTCATTTATAAGCAAAATTTGTAAGGATTGGGTAAGCTAATTTCATCCTCATGGATTTTTTCTGCAATTCTCAGGAGTTATTAAGCACCCTTTTTTCACATATTCCTCATGGCATAGCAAATGAGTAGAATGTAACCTCAACCTCCCCTCCCCTGGTTCGAATAAAAAAGAACAAGATTGTTCAATGTTTTCTAGATATAGGTAAACACTAATATAATTTTATTACACTAAGATTGTTCAATGTTCTCTAAATTTTTCTTCCAAGGAATTCATATTTTCCTTCCTATATTATCCTTTACAGTGTTAAATATTCACCATTATCTTGATCTGACCAACAATAACCTGAGGACAACTATATCATTACTACCACAATGAAATAGATAATACAGCTGATGATATCAAAAAAGACAAATTGCAAGAAAAGTATTGAGATGAGAAATAGATACAAATAATACTGGGAGCTTACCACTGTCTACTTTCCATCCATTGCTAGATAGTACTTGAATCCGACCCCATAAATCTTCCAAGAAATCCTGAACAAAACATACAGAATGAATGTTGAGATAGAAAAGAAACAAGCACAACTCGGAAAATTAAAAAGATATTGCATTAATACATTGTGGAACATAAACTTTAATTCATAGTTTCAATAAAAACAGGATCTCTAGAAAGGAGCCAAACTTTTCCATAAATTCATTTGTTATTTCTGATTGGTTAAGATGCAACTGTTTGTACTTTTGCATATATGTGATAACAGCATAAAGTAACTACAAAAGAGAATGATACCTTCTCAACAACACCCCTCCCAGATTCATCATCATCCTCAAAAAAAGACAATCCGGTATCAGAATTATGCCTTCTAATGCTCAAATACGCTTCTATACCAACCATGACACTCTCAATCTCCTCGGGAACTTGCTGCACAGAGAAGTGGTTGTTAGCAATGGGGAGGGAGAGGCAGGTATCACATATAATATTGAGTTCCCTTAACCCAAGACTGGATGAGTATATGCAAAATAAGGCAGGAAAAAAAAAGAATACAACAGAGAAAAAGGAAATTCATTTTCTCTGTAACTTTAAAAGAAATAGAACTTAGATTAAGAAGAAGAAAAGAGGTGCCAAAGACCTGTCAACAAGTCCCTGCTGGACAAAAAAGGTCACTTTGGTATTCTAAAGACCAAATTTTCTTAGAACTTTTATATAATACTGGCTTACATGATTCAGATTCAACAAACATAAGTCTAATTAACGATTTATCTAAGAATCATAAGTCTGGATAAAAACATATGAAAGTTTCATGCATTCATTACCACATGCACAAACATCTTCCACATGATATGCTACAGTTAAATACAGCTTGATGAATCAAATGCTTACATTCAAAACTTTGGATTTTTATTTCATAGTTAACCTAACATAAAATAACAGTCTGACATTTCTAACTTGTGTCCATTCTGTGTAAGGATCCCAACAACCATAATAGTGTCCAATACACCAAGAAGTCAGCATCTTTCAAGCAGTGCCTGATATTCATTTTAACAAAAATATATGATGACCTTGAATACAAGTACTTGGTCTGAGAACTTAATTTGACACAAATCAAATTAACAAAGATGCATGATAAAATAGAATTTATAACTTGAGTTAATTGAGTAAGGATCCCAATAACCATATTAGTTTTGAATACACCAACAAGTAAGCATCTTCCAATGAGCCCTTTATATTCATTTCAACGCAAATAAATAGTTATGGATTCAAGTACTTTTTATGAGAACTTAAGATGATGGAATGTGAAATCTAATTGACACATGCTTGATGAAATAGACTTTATGGCATGAGAGACACCTAAGCTAACCACCAATGATGTAACCAAGAGATGCATTACCTCAACGAGCTCTGATCCTCCCCATGGAAGACAGGATAAAATGCAGCTTACATAAAAGTCCCCACGGGCTTGCCAGGAAGGATTTCCTTTCTCTTCATCCAATGTTGTGGCAGCAGATGATAAGAGTGTTTCAAAGACAACTACCAGAGAAGAAGGTTGGAGAACTTTACTGCACATCTACAACAAAGAATACAATCATTTTGCCAAGTTTCTGATCAGACTTGAAAAAGAAAATAAAAACACAAGATGCCATGAACACCATAACACATTTAGCTAAATCTACTTGACAGCCTAATTAGTTTCTATCACCCAGTGTTACCAATAACCGGAAAGGCAGAGAAGAAATTCTCTGACTGCTTGATTTAAATGAACCCTACAAAACATTATGAACACTCCTGATCTTCTTTGCAAAAGCAATCACCTATAGATGTGCATTGAATGATTGAATAGGAAAAGCTATATCAGCGTACCATAACAGTAAGAAAGCGCATCAAAATGCGAATCATGTCACAGTTTCCAAAATCTAGGGCATCCTGAAACGTTCACAGACATGGAGAGAAGAAAGGTCATTTACAAGAATAGTACATCAGTGAGAACAGTGCAGGATAGAATTAAACAAGAACAAAATATGATGCAGCATAGCTTTTATAATTCCAACATAGCCTCTTGCAACATAATTGATGCATCAACAAGGTTTTGCCATAAATCCCACACTTGAGTCTCTCCTCACCTCTCATACACATGGACATAACCCATTAAAGTAGTGCTAATAAGCAGCGAAACCAGATAAAGGCCCTCTTCATAATTTTTTACAAAAATATCTGACAATTGAAGCTTTTATTTCAAGAAAGCACTACATGTGATGACTTTTACAGGCACAATTACAATATGCAAGATGATAGGCATGTATGAACCCTAAAGAATATATAAGCATTTAGATCTCATCAGGCTACCAGGGGCATTTCAAACTGAACTGGTATAATCACAGCCTATTCAGGCCAGGTATGCTCACCTGAAAATTAGCTTGAGTTGCCTCCACCATTTGCTTCACGAAGTCCTCATTCTCCAAGTTCAATAGGCCAACCTGTGTGTGTTTGTATGTGTGTGAGGAGGGGAGAGAGAGAGAGAACCAAGAGAATAAGCAGGTCATTCACTGTGTTTGCTGTAAAGCTTCATCTTAAGAAGCATGTAAATGACAAGGGTATCCAATTCAACAAAGCACAAAACCAGTCAAAATCAAAAGGAAATATGCAAAACAGAGAACGATGAGATGATCGGTATTCTATGCAGGTAACATTGCATGCTGTGCATGTTTTTGACATTTATTTGGGTGTTTAATGACCAGAGAGGCATCTCTACCACCAGGAAGAAAAAGAACTTAGCATGGGAAAAGACTCAGTAGTCTTCTTCAGTATTGATGCTCTTCTTCATCTACTTTTGGTCGGTTGTAATAAGCTCATCAGTATCATGCTAAACATAATCATAATGTACTAAAATATCATCGTGATACAAGGATGATAAGTTTTATTCCCTCAAAGTGTATGCCCTGTTAAAGTGGGAGTTTTGTAGTCTTTTCTTATCATCTTTTTATTTTATACCATGTTAGATTAATGAGGAAAATATAGGTCATGCCACCGAGCTTGTAGGAGCTGAAATAGATCTGTAAATGTTCTAACTATGAATAGACTTCATGGTAGAAAAGGCAATGGGGTAATCTTTCAAAAAATTGAATGGATTTGGCAACCATGAGGTCCTCACTTTTCTATTCAAATTCCTTTCTTCAGTACTTTGTAGCTAACAAGGTCCACACTTAATTCTTCTAACTTGCTTGGTAACCCATTAAAAATCACCATGATCATCATGACACTTGCAGGTTACATCCTTGGCACACTAACCTAACTCAATATAAGGCAAATAGAAAAAGAGTTTGCCCTCCTTGGATTGAGAGATGAAGGATGAGCGACCCGCCTCGCCTGGAAGAGTAACTTACCAGGGGGTTACTAGCAGTCTTTAGAACCATATCTGTCTGATAATTTTCATGGAGGGGTTCCATTCATCTAGTCCCAGCATATGACTAGCTAATAGAGCCCGTGTCCATAAAAAGCAGACTCCAGAAACTACAAAAGGAATATACCACAGGAAGGTGATAGACACTACTCTTAATGCATTTTTGAAAAGAAAAAAAACGAGACCAAAAAAAAACACAGCCCCGTTTCAAGATAATCAAGAATACATGCCACGATTTGACAAACATGAAATATTCTTACATCCAAGCAAATTAAACGAGAACATAATAGAGTACAATACCAAAGTTCCATATAAAGGAATCTTGTGAGGCAACTGTTCAGCACACTGGAGAAGGAACTGTCATTTGGAAAGAAATCACAGTAAATAAAACAGCATGCGCATGAAAGCAAAAAAATCTTATTAATCAGCGTTTCCTTGTTCAAAATCAAACAAAAAAAAAAACATAAGCTAATTTGTAGTAGAATCAAAAGAAAAAAAAGAGAATTGAACTTTACAGATAAAATTTCGTTAGAAGAGTGCTCCAACTCTCGCCGAATAACACCGAAGCAAGTTTCCTGCAAGGTTAAAGAATCATGAACAGAAAGAATGGTTTTAAAAATAAATATTGGAAACCTAGGGTTTTTTCAATAAATCGAAAAATTAGAATGAGTGTTTTAGTACTGACAATGTGTTCTTTGAAGTCGGAGCTGGTGCCATAGTCGGGGCAGTTGTCGCCGATTCGAAGAAGGAGACTTCTCCAGCTGCTCATTTTTTCGCTTTCTTTACCTCTCCTGAACTAAAAGCTTATTTTCTTTTCGGAGAGGAGGAAAGGAGTTTTTGAACGACAGGAGGGGATTGCAGGGTTTAATGGTCTGGGTCGATGAACCAACCCTAAACGAGTCTATGTACACCATTTTGGGCCTTCTGCGTTTCCTCTTAGTCTCGGTGCTTTTGGGCATTTTCAATATAGCCCATTACTTTTTTTGTTTTTGTTTTGGGTTTTACCTCCAAATTTGTCCGAAAGGGAATTTCAAATTCAAAATATTCATTCGTTCACATGAGATTTATCATAATAATTGTATTATCTCCCTTTCATGGAATAACACACCTCCACACGCGCGCGCGCGCGTTTAAGAGTAAGTTTGTTTTTAAAGTGTTTTTAATAGGACCTATAAAAAAATAAAAATTATGTATTTTTAGTTTTGAAAGAGATGTAATTTATATTTTAAAAAGATTATATCTAAAAATACTCAAACTCACCTTACCATACCTCAAAAATAAACACTTGTTCCAAACTAAAGTATTGAGATTTGAGAATAATTCTAGATTTGGCCTATGACCAATAAATTATAGTTAACAAAAATCTAAAGGGAAAGGGAATTTATTGTCGAGGAAGACACGAAAAAAAAATTAATCATTATAATAGGCGTGATGATAAAATTATCCTTGCGTCATAAAACTTTTAAACTATATATTGGAGGTAAGGTAGTTTTTCATCATGATATAATTGTCTATAACAATTTATATAGGGATAAATTTGTAATTTTATTTTTGATATATCTGTTTTTTTTTGTAGACAAGGACTAAAAATATGAAGAAAATAAAATTTAATATCAAAATTTGAATCTCCAGTAATAGAAAATTTAAATCAAATTGAAGATTTCTAAAATCCAAACGAAACATAAGTTTTTGTTCTTAGTAAAATAAAATCCTCATTATTTTATTAAAAAAAAACAATTAATTTTTTACCACACAAAATCAAAACCAAATTCTTCATCGAACATCCCTCAAGGCTCAATACATTAGAGACAGTGCAAATTAAATAAGCACGAGCAAAAGAAACCATTATATCGTAACATTGAAGGGTGAAACCTCAAATTAAAGTTCAATGACCAAAAAAAATTGCAATATTCATATGAATATACATTCAAATCCATGGTAAATGTGTTTGTGAGAACAGTACTTAGTGCTACTTCAAAGAGGATGAGATGTCAAATTAAACTTTAATGGCTAAATTTAAAAAATATATAATTCATGTGAATAGTTAAATTCACGGTAATTATATAGAGTCTGTTAGTTTGCATGATTATTTCTGCATTTAAAGCAACCATAACCAAACAATTGTTTGGTAACATTCAGAATGCAATTTATTCTTGACGGGCCTACTTAAATTTTGCATTGAGATTTGAGAATAATTCTAGATTTGGCCTTTGGTCAATAAATTATAGTTAACAAAAAAATATATAAGGAAAGGGAATTTATTGTCGAGCAAGACACGAAAAAAATTATTCATTATAATAGACATGATGATAAAATTACTCTTGAGTCGTAAAACTTTTAAATTGGGTATTAGGAGTAAGGTGGTATTTCACCTTGATATAATTGTTTATAACAATTTGTATAGGGATAAATTCATAAATTTATTTTTTTTAGTATATTTATCCTCTCTCGGTAGACAAGGACCCAAAAAACCAAGAAATTAAAATTTGTTTTTGAAACTTGAATCTTCAAAACTAGAACCAGGTGATAGAAAATTTAAAATTTTAGAGATCAAATTGGAGATTTCTGCATCAAAATCCAAACGAACATATGTTTTTGTTTTTTTATCAAATATAATCCCTGTTATTTTATTTAAAAAGACAATTAAATTTTGACTACACAAACTCAACACCAAATTCTTCTTCGAACATCCCTCTGAACTCAATACACCGGAGATAGTGCAAATTAAAGAAACATGAGCTAAAGAAATCATTGTATTGTAACATTGGAGGGTGAAACCTCAAATTAAAGTCCAACGACCAAAAAAATTGCAATATTCATATGAATATACATTCAAATCCACGGTACCAATTGTGTTTGAGTTTTATTTCCTTCTTTTCTCCTACATAAGTTTTGATTTATTTCTAACCATCAAAAAAGGAACCTGTGAGGTAGAAAAAAAGCATTTATTTATATATCAGAGTTAATATATAATTAGTAAGTGTCCGTTTCTGGCCACATTACCAAACAATGCTTCATGCGCATGAATGTTAAATTGTTAGTTTCAGAGTGATGCAACACGCGCGCACCAGTCCATGATCAGTTTGAACTTTGAAGCTGTTTTTCTGTGCAAAAATCCAATATCATCAATCTCAAGAATCTCCAGTTTTCAACAACTGTCTACCACCCCAGCATATTAATTTCCATTTGTCACCTAGCTTCTATATTCATACAATCATGAAACGGCAAATAAACATGAGCCAGTAAGAAATTAAGTGATAGCTGAAAGACCTATCTCCTCCCAACCCTCTCTCTCTCCCTCTCTCTCTCTCTATATATGTATATGAACTCAATCATGCATGCCACAACCAGATTCAAAATCAAACCTTGAGATATAGAATGCAGCGTCCGAGAGAAATGGCAAGCACTAAGACTCATGCACTGGCCTTGGCATGGTTGCTGGCTGTTGGAGCCCGATTTTTGGGTGACCACAAGGTCTCAGCCCAGTGTGGAGGTAGCTTTGTTGACATTGAAGTCCAGTGCTCTCAATTCGTTCATAAAACAGGCCCGAAAACACCTCCCTCTCTGGGGTGTTGTCAAGTGGTCAAGACTTTGAACGTCAATTGTGTTTGCCGATTTGTAACACCACAAGTGGAAGCGATGATTAGCATGGAGAAAGTGGTCTACGTTGCTCGAACTTGTGGAGTTACGGTCCGAGCTGGAACGCAATGTGGAAGGAAGTCTACTATTATTTGTCAAGACTAAACAGTTCAAATATATAGTACAATTCTCGCATTACTTTTCTTTCTTGTTTTTCAGAGTTAAGTTTCTTGCAATGCCAATATTCCAAGGTTAAGATTGATGCTTGATTTTTTTTCTCTTTCGTTTTTCAGGTTACGTCGTTCCTCCTCTTGTTTGAGATGAAGAATCTATATGAGATGCCATGCCTGAAATCTAATAACTTAAACCCCCTCAATAAAAGCCCAGATGTATGGCAGAAACATTTCCTATCTTTAATATTATATAGTTTCACATTAAAAACATCGAGTTTTCTGTTCCTCTTACCTGTAAGAAAGATCGCATAAATCT
>Ga0325404_1002572_pt1 | contig 19432 bp, 17 predicted proteins | sample PopdelMetagenome_18_FD_205664 | JGI IMG/M metagenome (GOLD analysis project Ga0325404, IMG submission 205664) | Populus deltoides microbial communities from Bellville, Georgia, United States - Xylem-Control-R1 | ecosystem: Host-associated > Plants > Phyllosphere > Stem > Wood/Secondary xylem... | reverse complement strand
GGATCAACTTGCCGATGTCTTCACTAAGCCACTTCCTGCTTCTTCGTTTACTGCTTTTAGATTCAAGCTTCGGGTTGATCCTCCATCCTCAGCTTGAGGGGGCGTATTATAGAATGTAACTATATAGAAAATATTGTAGTCATATTCTTATGTGGTAATCTCCACCTTTACTATTGTATATTGCCCTACTCATATATATAGAAGGGGTTGGCTAACTATTAAGTTAAGCCTCCTAATTATTTCTCAACTCTAACAATAGAAATAATAATACTTAAATTAAAATAAAATAAAATGTAATTACTTGTTGAAGTACTTTAAATGAATGAAATTTTTGTTGTTTTCAAGCATGAATAATTTATCATTTAGATTTTATTACTTCTCATTTATACAATTAGGATATTACAATGTATTTCTCAAGATTTCAATATCTTCATCTTAGTATACACTTATAAATAAGGTTATTGAACCAAAGTAAAAGAACTTAAATATCTCTCAACAAAGTATATGCATAAACTCTAGATTTTAAAGAAAAAACCAAAGCATAAATAAAATTAAAAATACTCAAAATAAGTTGAGAAAGCATGAATAAATTTAAAAAACTCAAGTTAAAAACTTCTTTTTATACTGAATTTGAAAAGATAAAAGATTGAATAATAAATAAGAATTAATTTTCATCATTATCAATGTTAATTAACTATCATAAATCAAAAATTAAATTTAGAAAAACTAAAAAATTTTTAAGAAAAAAACTATTTTTAAAAAAAATTAATTTTTTATTTACCTATAATTTATTTAAATTATGTTAGTTAAACAAATTTTCAATGGTAACGTCCGCCATAATAATGATTTCAAGTTCTTCTAGTCTAGCCATGTTAGCTTGTGCTGCCCCTAAACAGAATAGACGACTGAGGAAGAAGACGTTTGTGAGCACTCAGCAGGACTCGTCCCTCATAATCTCGAATAACAAGACCTAAGCCACAACCTGTAGAGCAAAGCGTCGAATCTGTGTTGATTTTCTCGGAGGATTCAGCTGGTGGTTGCCACATTGACGCCCCTTGGTTGCGAGGCTACACCATTGATGGTTCAAGTATTGCTTCCTGATACCTGCTTAAGGTAGCGGATGCAATTTTCAAGATAGAATTTGCAGTTAGCATTCGTTCCTGAAATAAAGAGATGGAGATTTCTGACATACCATAAAGTCCACGCCAACATTACGCCTTCAGCTGAGTATGAACTTCATGAAGAGTAATAATCTGGCGGCTCGTCCACATCTTCGTGTCCCTGCTGTTTTGTATGCAAGCGCACCACACACACATCCTTGGATATAAGACAGTCTTGAATCAAAAGCAGTATTGATTCCATATGAAAACCACATCTGAAACACCTTGGAGACATTTCTCCTGAATGAATTATCAATAGAAGAAATGAATTATCAAAATTATCGAATGGGCGAGAAGTATTTTACCTGAAGAGAATAGGCTAAAAGAGAACTTCTATGCTGCTAAGTCCATAATGAAACCCCTCAGTTTAGGAAACTAGAAAATTGACATGTGCCCTACATGCTGTACTACCTTGAACATACTGAGCCGACCCAGTGCATGACATGCAGGCATTCCCGTTACAAACCCAGAACTGACACGGGAAAGACTCTCGTGGCATATAAAAAACTTAGATACTTCCCAATCACACCTAGATTGCAGAGGTTATTCATGTCATAAAGGACTGCTGAGCACATGACATGACACCAATCACATAATGTGGTTGATGGAGTGATGGTGCATCTTTTTTATGGCAAAGCATGGCAACACTTTACAGTGTGCATTCTCACTGTTCAGTTGAATCAAGGTACGTGCATCTTGAGTTATGTATAGACGAATTCAACCCATTCAGGTCATTCGCTGCTTCTTATTCTTTTTGGCCGGTCATACTCACAGTTTACAACTTGCCACCAGGGATGTGTATAATGCCAGAGTTCATGTTTTTATCTATGGCGATAACCGGTCCGAGCAGGCCAGGCCGAAATATAAATATTTGTCTTCAATCGTTGATTAATGAGTTGATGCAATTGTGGTCCTCCGGAGCTTTGACTTATGATATATTAAGAAAACAAAATTTTCTTATGAGGGTGGCTTTGATGTGGACTATCAATAATTTTCCAGCTTATGGAATGGTTTCTGGTTGGAGCACGTATGGAAAACTAGCATGTTCATGCTGCATGGAAAACAAAAAAGCATTCACACTAACAAACAGAGGTAAAGCTTCTTTTTTTACTGCCACCTTTGTTTCTTACTAACGAATCACAGGTACAGAAAGAACAGAAATGATTTCTTTGTTGGTAGAGTTGAAAAGGATGTTGCACCCCCAAGTCTTTCTGGTGAAGAATTGCATGACGTTGTATCAGAGTATGGTGACATTGTGTTTGGTTTCCAATCTGGTAAGCAGAAGTTTTCTGGTTTTGGTTTGACCCACAGTAAAAGCAAAGCATTTTATGAGAGCTTCCTTATTGGAAGACCAATCTCCTCTGCCATAACCTTGACGTCATACACATAGAAAAGAACGTGTTTGAGAACATTTTCAACACCACATGAATGTGAAGGGAAAGACAAAGGACAACATCAAGGCTAGAATGGATACATCATTGTTCTGTAACTGTAAAAATATGGAGTTGGTTTTTGATGGGTCACGGGTCGCAAAACCCAGAGCAAGCTTTTTGTTAAAGAAAAATGCACAACAACTAATCTACCAATGGCTAAAAAGTCTGCGTTTTCCCGATGGACATGCCTCAAACATATCAAAGTTGGTTAATCTGGAGGAATGCAGATTGTATGGAAGGAAAAGTCATGACTGCCATGTGTTTATACAAACACTCATTCCATTAGCTTATCGTGATTTGTTGCCAAATGGTATATAGGATGCACTCACAGAGATTAGTCATTTCTTTAGAGATATATGCTCTAGTAAGTTGTAGAAAAATCACATTGAGTGGTTTGAAATGAATATCATCGAGACAATATGCAAACTTAAGATGATATTCTCTCCATCATTTTTTGACTCGATAAAGCATCTACCCATACATTTACCATATGAGGCAAAAGTTGGAGGACCAATCTAATATAGATGGATGTATCCATTCGAGAGGTTAGATATTATAGATGTAATGTAATTCATAACGTATTTTCATTGTTTTTTTAATTGAAAAATATTTGTTTAATTCCAATACAGGTACTTGTTCAATCTTAAGAACAAGGTGCATGTTGATGCTTTGATATGCGAGGCTTATATTATTGAGGAAATCTCAACATTTATCTCGTACTATTTCGAACCTCATTTGAGAACGAGAATCAACCGTGTTTCATGGCATGATGATGGTGGTGAAGTGTCTTCCAGTGGGAACTTGTCAATATTCTCCAATCTTGGATGACCCACACCTAAAAATACCATAAGGGAAAGATATTTGTCTGAGATAGAGTTCAGACAAGAACATAATTATGTTCTATGTAACTGTGATGGGCTAAAATCTTTTATTCGGTAAGTATATGTACTACTTAAAATTTGTTAAAAATGTATTATTTATATATTGTAATATCATAAACTCATATAATTTTGAAAACCTTGTAGGCAACATCGACAATATTTACTGTCTAATAACTCACAGCTGATCGAAGCCCAAATCTTTCGATTACAAGATGAAAAATTTGTCATGTAGTTCAAAATACATGTAAGTACTATCACAAACTCATTATCTCTTGCAAGTTACTGTATTTCATTACAGAATTCCCGTTTATTGTTCATTGTTGTACTTGATATACAAGGTTTATCAAATGGGAATGAGTGTTGCTATTTCATTGTCTTTACTAAGCCTGGGTCCTGAAAGAAAAGTTAAGTGCTGCAATGGGTATTTTGTGAATGGATATGTATTTCATACTGAAGAGTACAGACATGGAAGAAAGATATATAACAATAGTGTTTCTGTTAAGGGATCAAAGGTATCTTATATTTTGAAACGTTATTCTTCCACCAACTTAAAATATCGAACTTATCGTCATTAGGATCCTCACAACCATAAACCAAAAACTTCTCAACCTTATTTCTATTTTCCACACTATCTTCCATTTGTAAATGCCTTTTGAATTAAGCTAAAGTGTTGACATCTATCTCAATGTCATCAATAGCATTAACATCTTGTTTATGCCTATTACCATCCATTACTGGAAGCTGAAGATCCCACAAACCTAATTGCATTTTGAATCTTAACAATTGAAATATTAATCTCTTTCAAGCCATCACACACAATAAGGTTAACAATGTGTGCACAACATCTAATATGCAAATGCTCATTTGACCATATATTAGTTAGCCAATATTTCATTATATTATTCAAATATGAAATAGTCACGTTGTTAGAGCTTGCATTGTCTACTGTAATAGTCAAAAGTTTATCAATCCCGCACTCTAACAAATAATTCTCAATAACTAGACCAATTATCTTACTTATATGATTGGAAACTTGAAAAAAAATTAAGAATTCTTTTATGTCAATTCCACTCATTATCAATTCACTATGCTGTTAAGGACATATATAATATTTTGAATTAATGTCCATGTATCTATTGTTCAACATCATCATTAACCCCTAAGAGTTGTCATTAATCTTTCATTCTCTTCAATATAATATTTCAAACAATCTCTTATAATAGTAACACAAGAAGGAATGTCAAATATAGGTTCTATAGTCCTAGAAAATAATTTAAATCCCTGATCGTCCACAAAATCGAAAGGCAACTCATCAATTATTTCTATTTTTGCTTATGCTTGTCTACATTCATCATAATTATAACTTATTGCCTTAAGAGTTCCTATATTTCGATCTCCCGATTCACCCTACTCTTTTTTAGGTTCTAATACCAAAACTTTTTGCTTCCTATCAACCACAAAAGAAGATTTTTGCATACTTTCAAATGACTCCATATATTACTTGTGTCATTAAGAATAGTATGACATGCATAATCTTTTCCACAATACTTACATTCAGCTCTAGAGGCCTTAGGATCACCATCAAATTTTATAAAGTGATCCTAAATTTGCGACTCTTTTCTATCATCAATATTTTTTTCCTTGATGTAAGGATTTAAGGTTGTTTACCTTTATTATTCATGGCGGATCCTACAGTGGTTGATGCTGGGGTAGTGTTTGAAGTTGTGGTATTGGTTGATGTTGGGGTAGTGCGAATGAATGAATCATTTTGATTTTAAAGGTTTTCCATCTACAATTACCAAATGAAAACATGTTAACAACATCTACTTGTTAACATAATATAAAGTCAATAAAGTTATTAACTTGATTTCATCTTGCAGCCTAATTAACCATTCACAATTCTCATGATAATTCCTCATCCAAAAATACAATTTGATAACCCAAAAATACAATTTGATAACACAAGTAGAGCAAGAAGTATAAATTGACAAGACATCTTAGTTACATCATGAATTAGAATCTAAAAAAAGGAAGCCAACACAATATCAGATTGACTATTAGGCATAAAAAAATCGACCATACAACCATCCACAATTCAATTCAACATTGAAATACCCATCATATTACATGATTGGCAAGAATCAAATTTTCCAAAATTTTCTCATTAAAACATTTTGAAAATGATAGAAAGGCTTTTTTTCCTTCTAAAATTTAAATAGAAAGGAAAAGGCTATTTTATTTGTATTTAAATATGTTGTTCTTTTTAGTTTCAATTTTTCAATCTAAGCTACACTATATTAGCATAGCTCATTTTCCAACAAGTATACATCACTAGGGAAGGAATAAATAAAGACAACATAGTGACATCTTATGCATTCAAAATAAATGAACAAATCTCAATCTTGTAACTTAATAAATTCATTAATCTCATTGGTAAATAAAATTATTTGTTATTAGTATGTGATTTTATGAAGTATTATTAGTTTAGAAATAATAATAGCAGCAACAACAATGGTAGAGAAAGACCTAGATTTCTATTTTCACAAACTTCCTCCCTTTACTTCACAGGTAACCCTAGAAAATATTGGTTACTCAGTCCTTGTAAGTTAGGCTCAATTAAAAATGCCATTAATATCTAAAACTAGTTTTAGGGTAACATTGAACTTCAAATCAATAAACTTGGTTTTGAACCTAATAATATAAAGTTTAATTCCTTAGTGAATGGGCCAAAGAAATTGCAGACAACAATTGCAGAAATTCAAAGAAAAAAAATTTCCATTTCCATCCATCGAGAAATCATAAACATATGTTAAGGAAATAAATAACAAAGAGAGACATCTTACAACAAAGAAGGGTGTTTAGACTGTTGTTACGGCCTGAGGATGCTGCAAAATCTACCTAAACAACAAACAACAACAAGTTAGGAATGATGACAGACACAAAAATGATAGGAAAAAATTTAGAGAATGAAACATAAATAAAAAACATAAACCAAATGCACACACTTTGTTTAGTTCTTGGCTTAATAAACTCTCTAACGTTACAAGATTAAAGGTTGGGTGTGGGAGAGGGAGGTTGTTGGTTTGCTAGATGTAAAGATGCATATTAAAGAATGAAGAAGAAAATCTTGAGAGGGGTGATAGGTTTTCTAGATCTTTTAGAGAAGAAGATTAAATAAGGATGACGAGGATCTGGCCTCTAGGTGTGGCGTGTGGGAGGCTAGGACCCAGGAGTGTGTCTACGTGAGCTATGAGTGGGGCGGCGGCTATAGACGGGGGCTAAAGTTAGAAATTAACATTTTTTTTCTATTTAGATTACCCCTACTGGTTCGATTCCGTTGGGGTTTTTTCAGCTTCAAACCTATGAAATCGAAACCGAACCACACCAAACCAAAAGCTTTTTAAATATTCTAATTAGTTTAATCGATTTTTTTTATGGTTCAATCTTTTTGGTTTTTTTTTTTTTTTTGCAGTTTTCTCAGTTTAACTGGTTTTTCGGTTGTTTTGCTCACCCCTAGTTAACATATAGAAAGATGAGTTATGCTTTCGCATTAACATGATTTCTTAGACTTAATTATACTTTTTTTTTTCAATTTAAAACTAATTAAACCAAACTCAGAATTAATTCATAAAATATCGATAATAAAAAAGTAATGTTTTCTTATAAAAATGATGGAATATGTGAAAAGAACTTGAAAAAGAGACCCTAAAACATGGTTCCTTGACAAAAGAAAGGAATTCAATGAATTTTATTCATTATTAATTGCAAATATTGATGTGCTTATGATGTTATGATCATGTAACACTAACACAAGATAAGATTAATTGACCACAATTCTCATAAAATAGTGTTTTCAAACTATTATTTGTTAAAATAAGGTTGTCCGAGTCTTATTTATCAGAATAAGGTAATTTAGGTCGCTTAGGTACATTTCATTTATCCATATCATTTTTTTTCGTTTTCTTTTTCTATGTTTTTGAAAAACATCAGAGAAAGAAAAATCATTTTTCTATGGTTTGCTATTCTATCTCAAATCCCAATTAAATCTTCAGTCCTATTTTTTGTGCATATCAGTGTTTTTTCCCCTAAAAAATTCCATCGTGAATTGAATAAATTAATCATTAACTCTTACAAAAGACATTATCACACATGTTTTGTTTTTGGTGATCACAAAGAATTATCTAGAAACTTAATGTTTTATTGCACAAGTTCTACAAACATGACTAGGATATTATTAGTTGACATGAAATATCTTACAAAACACTTTTTATTATTACAATTTTTGACAACTAAGTCAAATCCAATAACTCCTAGAATATTTATAAAGATCTCATCTAAAATAATTCTCCACCAACCATGATTGCTTCGTGTACAATATTTTCATCAACACCGTAACAATAAATTATATCTTAATTTTACTTGAATTGATTCATCTTTTCTTTAAAATTATTTTGATAAAATTGACAAATAAAAACTAGTATTGAGGATTTATTACAAAATCTGAATCACTCATCATTTTTTAGCTAAATTTAATCAAACAATAGGAGATTGTGTGATTTGGAACATGGAGTATTATCTTCGAGCTTGAATTAAATATGCCATGTTTCTTGATAAACTTCCTTCAGATTTAGTGTTTTGAAAAATATCTATTGCATTAAAGCTTTAATTAAGGTTAGAATAAGAAGAGTGAGAAGACAAATTTCTATTTATTTTTTTCTAGAGATAGGAAAATGATAATTAAAAAAAAGATAACATGGATTAGTTCAATAGACCAAAGTGGTGTATAGTAGTATGGTTTGGTAAATAAGATTAAAATAACCTTATTTTGGGAAATAAAATTTAAAAATAACCTACATTGAAAACAAACTAGAGATTTATCCTACAAGTTTGCCCAATCAACTTTTAAAGTTTAGTGACAAAGAGGTTATTTTCTCTAAATTTTCTATTTTTAATATGAATGACCCAACTTTGTTTAGACCACAAAAATAGACCTAATTTGAGATCCCATAATTTTCTACAAAATTATCACTTATCATTGATGAAGTCGGGGAAAAACTTCATTAATAAATTGGACTTTTCATAGTTTGTGGCTCAAGATATGTGAGTTGAGCTTCGAGTTTGGACTTGGGTATTCCTGAAAAAATAAGCTCTTTGTGGAACAAGAGACTCTCTAATGTTTAAGTTAGTAATGGTAAGAAAAAAAAATAATGTAAGAGAAAATTGAGTCTTGCACCATAAGAGAAAGTTTTGCATCGTGAGACAAAGACTTGCAATATAAGACAAAACTGAGAGAAAATGTAAATAAATATTGAGTAGAAATTTATGACCTCGTCAGCTTGTCATGTTTAATTGGTGACAAAAATATTTATAGACCTTGATCATGTCGATTCACCTTAAACATGAAAATGGGTGTTACAATTGATTGATAGAAAAATTGGTGTCCACCATCGGTTGTAGTGTCTGACATTGTTATTGGTATAGAGGTTGGTAAATGTCACTGACAATGTTGGTGATAAATATTCATCGGTGAGAAAAAATGTGTTTGATTTTCTTTGTATAATGATACGTGTTCGCACAATGCTCACTGGTGAAAATTATGGAACTTAACCTATATAAAAGTTGGTACTTTGTAGAGACTTTATTAATAAAAAGCAAGGAAAAAGTATGCGTGTATTGAGGGTGTACAACACTGCTTTTTCACTCATTGGGTTTAATATGTGTATTGGATAGAGTGTCAAAAAAAATGAGAGGGCAGAAAAAAATCTAGTTAGGCCTGGTGTAGCCATTTAGGGTGGGGCTCAAGTAGCATGGGTGTTTTCGTTTGGGCCATGACCTAACACAACAACAAATGTGTTTATGTTGGTCATGTTGACCCAAACATAAACAATTTCTTGTTTTCATTTGAGCCACATACCCAAACGAGAACAAAACTTTAGTTGTCATTTGGGTTATGTAGCCTGAATGACAACAAACTATCTTTTTTTTTTATGTACCAAAATTTTCCCCTCCAAGTTTTTCAAACAATGTGTTTGAAAGACTTAACAAGCAAAGCGGAGGAAGAAAACTTACTTGTTTTGTATAAATGTTACTTGTATGATTGTATGAAAATATCATTGTGGTCGGGTCTTCGTGAGAGATGAATGTTATGTTTTCATGTTAATGTTTTGTTTATAAGATTTTGTCATTGTTTTTGGAGAATGATGCGTTATTCTTTTTAGATAATTGGTCATAGAGACCTGAACGTAAACAATCACAAAAACTAGAAAACAAGTAGACATGGACTTGGAAATGATCCCCAATCCTTTTAAAGTTTTTGAAGACATATATGTAGACTCAATAAAGACATAAAGGTTTTTTTATGAAAACACTTTTAAAGACATGTATATGGAGAAAAAACTATTATTTTATTGAAAATTTAAAACATAGAGATACAATGTATGGGATAATCTAGGGATTACCTAATCTCGGATAACTCATCAAATATGCAGATTTCTTTTATTTATTACTCTTGTCTTGTCTCTTTTCTCACAAGTTGTTAGAGGTAACCACCATATTTAAGTAGCAAGTGTGACACACTTGAGTCAATGTTGGTGACCTTTCTTAGTGTCGTTGGATTCATTTCGTCAAAATATTTCCAATGATACCGATGGTGTCATAATTAGAGCTTCGATGTATCTCCAGTGTCTTTTTCTTTCTTTCTTTTCCTCTCTCCTCTCTCCTTCCAATTTAATAATAAAAATAGCCACAAATGAGAGCATGGAAAAGAAAATCAAATTGGTTGTGCGAGTTAGGCTAGCTGACATCATTTATTTGTGCGGATGTTAGAAATTTATTTTAAAAACATGGTCAATAGATTCAATGAGGCTATATTAAAAATAGAGTTCACTTATTTTTATGATTAAAATTATATTAAAAATTATTCTTTAACAAAACTACATTAACATGGACTATTAACATGATTAAAATAAATTATGAGTGTATGAAAAATTGATCTTAAAAAACTATTAGTTAACATGTTTTGTGAAACTCAAAACTCTCTATCCTACATCAAAAGAATACAAGATTTTCTTATAATTTATATAGTAGGATGTTAAGAAGTTAAAAATGAGCTTGTAGGATACTAAAGCTTTTAGAGGGGAGAGGCTTAGGTGAAGTATGTTTTGGATTTAAGTTACACACACTTGCTTGACTCGATATGGAATGAGAAGTGGGTGGCCCATAAATAATTATTAAAAATATCATATTTTAAAGTAAAAAACTTTTAGGTTAATTTTATTTTATTATAGATAATTAAGTGCAATAAATGGCTTCAATTAGTTTTATATCATTTTTTTTGTTTTAAAATCCACTGTAAAAGGGGCTGAATGAAAAGTGTTATAGCAAGATTTTTAACTCTTCACCTTGATTTTTCCATATTACACACATTTCTTAGGTTTACACACATTCTTAGGTTTACACACTGGTTTTTTCTTTTTTCCTTTATTCTAGAACTCAAGTTCTATTGTATTGTAGAAATATCTTGAGTCATATTTCCTTGAATTCATGAATCTTTTTTAGGAGTGTGATTAGTTATGGTGATATTGTTGAAATTCTAGAAAGTTGATTACAATCAATTTATTTTCACTAAAAGATAATCAATAAAATTTTAAAAATAATTAATTAATTCTTTTTAGCAATAAGTTTTCATATGAATTAGACTCTAATTGGTTTAACAAGTGTTACCAAACTATCTGTTTAATATATTGCTTTCTTTACATGTTTTTTTAAGTAATAAAAATTTATTTAATTGATCTTGTTCAAGTTTACATATAACTACAACCAGTTTGATTTGGGAGTCCATTGCAAGGCATTCAGGAATCCAGTGGCCTATAATGTAGTGGAAGCCTCTCTTTCAATAGCCAACCATAAACTACAAGAAGAGGAAGAACATCCTGCACATAATAGCCCGATTAATCCTATCCACTACAATATACTTCATTTGGTGTGAAAGGAACAACATAGTTTTCACAGACACCTTCCACCCCAATGCAAAGATCATTCATCTCATACGATCATAATTGGCAAGCATTGGCAGAAAATACTCAATCCCAGAAGCTATATGTGTTTTGTGGAACATGCACCCCTAACGTTATGGATAGTCTTCTTAAGGTTTAGCCAACAGGTTCTATCTCCAGTTTGTACACAAGTTCCATCTCAAGGATCAGGGCCTGTAGCTAGTCAAGCCAACTTACCCCTTATTATTCCCATTAGTTTCTTCTAGAATGTGATATAGACCAGTGTGATTTAGACCTATTTCTTTTTTTCGCTTGCTTTGATCCAGGGCATATAGCCCGAACCAACGGAACCATTCTTCTCTAATTATTTTGTTTTTCTTCTTTGGCCCTTGAATTATATATATAAACTCTTTTTCTTAATACTTTTTCTATAAAAAAAAGGACCTGAAGCAGCATTTGAGTATGCCCTTTCCTTTCCAATATTTCTATACCAATAACAATGTTTTTATTTTTGTATTTTGTTTTTTGTTTTTGTTTGATATTTTGAGTGGCAACTTGGTTATGGCAAGCATGGTTTTAAATTGAAAATTACCTTACCTCTTATAATAAAGAAATTTTTCAGAATCATTTGGAGCTTGTAATATGAATTATGCCACTAGTCAAGTTAAATTGTATTAATATATTTATTTTAACTCAGAGAGGATCATTTTTATTTTCTTTTTTTCTTTTTCTAGAGAGTTTTAGACGTGTCCAGTGGAGATCATTGTTCAGTCCTTCATCAGAGCCAGAGAACTTATGACTAATTCTAGTTCTCTACACTACTTTTATCCCCTTAGCATCTAAAAACATTTTTTACTTATCTTTACTCAAAATCAGATCGAGCAGATTGGTGGATCCGAAGTTGCTTAATAACCGGTGAAATTGAGTAGACGCCAGAGCTTTGGTGAGCACATCAGCTAGTTGATCATGAGAACATACATACTGAGGTTGGATGAGTTTAGCTTGAACCTGCAAACGTATGTAATGACAATCTACTTTGATATGCTTGATGCGTTCATGAAACACCAGGTTAGATGTAATATACATAGTAGCTTGATTGTCACAAAACAGTGTCATAGGAGTAACGCCATGAAATCTAAAATCAACAAGAAGTTGTTTAAGCCAAATCAGTTCGCAAGCAGCAGAGGCCATAACACGATGCTTCAACACTTGAGCGAGCTACGATGGATTGTTTTTTGCTTTTCTAGGACACCACTAACAGACATACAATAGCCAATGTTAGATCGATGATCGAGATAATTTCCTACCTAGTAAGAATCAGTGTATCCCATGATGTTATTATGACCATTGGGAGTCATAATTATACCACGACTAATGGTTCCTTTTAGATACCGTAGGATATGTTTGACCATACCAAGATGTTGAACTATTGGAGCATGCATATATCCATTGATAAGACTGACATCAAATGTGATATCCGCTCGAGTGATTGTTAAGTAAATTAGTTTACCAACAATCTTCTGATAGTGAGTGTAAGAGATAAAAGGTTCATTTGAAGAGTCCAACGTGAATTTGTTGTCTAAAGGGTTGGCAACAGGCTTAGTGTGCAACATATTAACATCCTTCAATAGATCAAAGATGTACTTACGCTGATTAAAGTAACCTTTACGAGAGGCTGCCATTTCAATGCCTAAGAAATACTATAAAGGGCCAAGGTCTTTAATTAAAAATTGCTGCTAAAGAGATCTTTTAAGCTGAGTTATGGAATCATCATTATTCCCTGTGATAATGAGATTATCTACATATATTAGTACAACTAGTTTATGAGTGGAACCAAGTTGAATGAACAAGGAGGAGTCTGCAATGCTTCTTATAAAACCGAGACCTTCAAGAGTAATACTTAATTTAGCATGCCAAGCGCGAGAACTTTGCTTCACGCCACATATAGATTTGTGAAGTTTGCAAACTAAGATAGAGTTTCCACTTTGAGGATGTCCGGGAGGAAGTTTCATGACCACTTCTTCGTCAAGATCTCTATGTAAAAAAGCATTGCTGACATCCATTTGGTAGAGAGACCACCCCTGGTTGATGGCAACAGAGAGAAGAACTCAGATAGTAGTCATCTTGGCCATAGGAGCAAATGTCTCCTTGTAATTAATTCAAAATTTCTGAGTAAAACCTTGTGCAATTAGATGAGCTTTGTGCCAATCAACTTCCCCATCTAATTTAAATTTTATCTTGAATATCCAACGATAACCAACAACTTTCTTTCCATCAAGTAGTGATATTATACTCCATGTGTGATTTTCAATAAGAGCCTTCAATTCTTCATTCATGATTTGCTACTATACTGTTTGTGATTGAGCTTCTTTGAAGTTCTTCGGTTCATAGACATTTGATATTGAGGTAAGAAATGCATTATGTGTTGAAGAGAGTCAATGATAAGACATGAATCTGGAAATGAGATACCTCACATTATAGTGACATAATCTTGCATTCGAGATGACGGTTGACGTGTTCGAAGAGAAGCTCTTCTAGTAGTTGGCATAACATTATGAGAATTGTTCAATTCTAGTATATTGGTATTGTCAAGTTGGGGATTGTTGGAATCAGAGGCAGATTGAAGTTGATTTTGTCGGTCAGTCCGGGGTTGATTTTGTCGTAGAACATCGTTGCTGAAAACAAATGTAGCTAGAGGCTGAGCCTGTTGGTCCAGATTGAGAAGAGCATAATCAGAACTGGGAATAATAGACAGAAGTTAGTAAGTATTCTCAATACCAGGCAAGGGGAAAAAATCAAACAAGGTCTCCCCCTGATTTCCTGTAGAAAAATATGGTGTCTTCAAGAAATTAAACATCCCTCGACATATATAACTTCAACAAAGTGTCACAGTATCCTTTTTGAGTTGTGGAGTAGCCCAAAAATATACACTTGCGTGCTTTAGGATCCAATTTGTCACGATGTGTAGCTGATAAATGCATGAAACAAGTGCAGCCAAACACTTTAATGTGAGATATATCTGGAATTTTATCTTGTAAAAATTCAAGAGGAGATTTAAATTCCAGCACTCGGCTAGGTAAGTGATTTACAAGATAAGCAATTGTAAAGACTCCATATGACCAGAAATCTTTTGGAACATTCATTGAAAGCATAATGATATGAGTTTTTTCAAGCAGATCATGATTTTTACATCCAGATATCACGTTCTGTTTAGGTGTGCCAACACAGCTAGTCTGATGCAACATTGCATTAGAACGTAAATATTTTGACATGTTTTTGGACATATATTTGGTGCCATTGTCAGATCGAAGAATTTTAATATGAGCAAAAAACTAATTAAGGGTGAACAAATGAAAGTCTTTAAAACAATCGAATACATCATGCTTAGTTTTTAGCAAATACATCCAAGTAACTCTAGAGAAATTATCGATGAAGGTAACAAAATATATAAAACCATCAATGAAAGTATAGAAAGGTCCCCATACATTTGAATGAACAAGTTCAAAAGCATGAGTGGTTTTTGACATCGAAAAAGTAAGAGGAAGTTTTGTAGATTTCAAAAAATGACAAATCTCACAATTAAGAGGTTCATGTATTTGAAGCGATTTTATTTTACTAAGGACAAACTCTGAAGGGTGAGCTAGATGATAATGCGATAAGAGGATCTCATGTGAAGTATTAGTTGTTGCTTGAAAGCCCTTGGAGGTTTGAGATTTATAAGAGATATAATAAAGACTATGTAGAAAAAAATCATTCACTAATCATCTTCTTGGTGACAAGATCCTAAAACACATACTTGAAAGGGGTAAAAATCACTTCATATTAGAGTAGATGTAATTTACTAACAGAAAGTAATTAAAATGGAAATGATGGTAAGAAAAGAGCATCTGACATTATCTTATTAAAGAGTATGTAGATACACGACGTGGCGCGACGACTCCACTTTTTGTTTATTTAACAAAAAGGGTTTTTTTCTTTATTGGGGGAAATGAAGATTTTATTGGAGTCGCTATCTAGTAATTTGAGGGAATTAGAAATCCCAAATTAGACACTGGTCCCAAAGATTTAGGTACTGGGTTAGTTATGATTAAGGAAAGGTAGACATCACCCTTAAAACATCCTTTCAAAAGAAAAGTTACCCTTCCTTGTGTGTTTTTTATTTGATTCAAATGCTATTATATTTTGAGCTTATTTGCAATTTTGTTTTGTTAAAAATTGTTAATGTCGGTCCCTAAAATAGGAGACACGTTAAAAATAACATCAGTCCCTCAAACTAGGAGACTCGTCTAAAATATTGACGTTTGTCCTTAAAAAAGAGAGTTACGTCTGAGTTACCAAAAGAAATAATAATGGACATAATCCATATTTGGTATTTAAAATTTTGACATCGGTCCTTTTTCTGTAAAAAAAAAGAGAGAGACGTGTCGACAAACAATATTCATAGGAGATACGTAAAAAATGACATCAATCCCTAAAAAATAGGAGACTCGTTTAAAATATTGATGTTTGTCCCTAAAAAGGAGAATTACGTCTGGGTTACCAAAAGAAATAATTGACATAATCCATATTTGGTATTTAAATTTTTGGCATCGGTCCTTTTCTGTAAATAAAAGAGACATGTCGACAAACAATATTCATTTATAAAACAAAAATTATTTGATATCGTTGAGAAATGGGTATAACCACACTTGAGAATTGGGCTTTGGACCTCATGAACGATGACATAATAAGATGGGTGTTGGACTCGCGTCGTTATTCCTTTTATATTTATTTTTGGTTTTTTTGTTTTTTTCACATACAAGAAAATTTACAAGTATTTATATATATAAAAATATCAAAAATACCATTAGGAACCCCAAAAAATTACTTGAGTGCCACTGTATAGGTAAAAGACTGAAATACCCTTTGAATTTCTCAAAAAAATTTGAAAATGCCCCTGGTGGCGCTTGTGGCTCACGCGCGGTTACTGTTGGAGGCGGTAAACTTTTTTGGCGAGGTTTCCGGTCAACAAATGGTTGATTCTGGTAGATATGATAGAGAGGATTCTGATGACGGTGGTTTCGATGGCCGTTGAAGGCTGATGAGGGAGAATCGTTGATTTGAAGCTTCGGGTGGCCGATGAAAATCGCGGCCTTTTTCCTGCCAGATAGGGAAGAGAAAACACTGAAACCGGCCGGGTTTTTCTGTATAGGAGTCTAGTAACCTTTCTGTGGTAGTTCGGAGGCTTCAAACGGCCGAAATTGGGAGATCGGATGAGAGAGAGAATTGCTGGTGAGAGGAGAGAGAGACTCTGAGATTGTGCTACGGTGTGAACGGTAGCATGGTACATCGGTGCAGCTGAAGGTTGTGAACCGTTGGATCGCGGATGAACTGATCCTTCTGCTGTGATTGGCTTGATCTGCAAGTTGATCTGACGGTCCGGATGAGCTGATCTTTGATCTGGTGTGGCACGGTATACTGAGAAGTTGGTACACCGGGTGACGTGGCACAACAGGATTGAAAGGCCGATTGTTTTAAAGGCTGAGATGGATTTGGGTTTTAATCTAGTGTGGTAAGCCATATTGTATCCTTTTAAATCAAAGGTCCAGAACTAAATACTATTAGATCTAATGGTTGGGATATTTTTGGGATTTTCAAATATTTTTTTTTTAAAATCAATATATTACTAGTGTGAAGGAATAACAAAAAAAACTTAAATAGTAATCACAAATCCCTTTCTTTCTTCTTTTTTTTTCTTTTTCTCCCCCTTTCTGGTGAATTGTCACTGGCTATTTATAGCCAATAATGAGGGACATCAAGATCTAATGCAAGTGGCACGGATCTGTTTTAAAGAAAAATTTCATCGCCACAACTACTTCGCCTACCATCGGCATAACTGCCCCGCCTGTTATGACAAATTTCTGCAATATTGATTTTGTTTTATTACATATAATAATAAATATTTATATAGATAAAACTAAAAACTCAAATCAATATTAGAAAAAGCCCGTTTCAACCGCTAAAAATCAATTTTAATTACCGAAAATTACATTGAAACACTAAAAAAACTTTCTATAGGTATCAACCCGGTGGATCGAGTTTTGACCAAAAATAACAGTTTTGACCCAAAATGGCCTGAAATTCATTTTTTATCCCAGTCGGCATGGTTAGACCCATATTGACCGAGTGTACTTGGTTTTGACCAAAAATGACGGTTCTGACCCGAAATGGCCTAAAACTCATTTTTTTACCCTGGTCGACATGGTTTGACCTGTATTGATCTGGTGAACTCGGTTTTGGTCGAAAATGACAGTTCTGACCCGAAACGGCATGAAACTCATTTTTTACCGTGGTCGACATGGTTTGACCCGTATTGACTTGGTGGACTCGATTTTGATGGAAAGATGTGGTTGACTCGAGAAAAATATATTTTTGAATTTTAAACTTTTTCTTAATTTTTTTGGATTTTTATGAATAATAATAGAAATAAAATAACATTCAAGAAAATATTGGTAAATCCAAAATTGGGTTACAACAGAGTAGGTTGATCTTTCTATTCCCCTTGACATAAGCATTTTTCCTATTAGCAACAGACACAAAGGTGGGATGGACGAATGACTTAAAATCATGAATGATATTTAATTTGTTTGACATGTGATTAGTGGCACCAGAATCAATTATCCAAAGATCATGCAAATTTACAAGTTTTGATGCAGTCATGAAAGCAATCAGTTTAACCTTAGCTATTTTTTAGGTCTTTTTCTGCTAGAAAATCAGAAAAATGACAGAAAAGGGCAATTGAGTGCTTCTGGTCTTGACTGGTTGGTTGATCATGTGACTTTCCTTGGCCTTGCTTGACTTGCAAATAATTTGCAAAATCAGATATTAGGGTTGCAAGATTGGCAAAGAAGGTCTTAGTGGAATATGCATGGTTATGTGCAAGCTATAGCTTATGATTACTTACACGTCTTGGTTGTCTCCTCTAATCCTTTACAAATTTAGGCTTAATTTCAGGATGCGGAAGCCAACAACGATTCATATGATGACCAAGATTATGGCAGTGTAGGCACTTCAAATTAGTTCATTTCCTTTTGTAAGATTTATTATCAAATAGTGATTTGTATTAACCATGAGACTGACCATGATCAAAGATTCCAGAGTTCATATCTTACGATATCAATTTGGTCTAATAAGCATGAGTATCAGATACTCCAACTTCATGAGTCATTACCTTTCTGCATATTTCTTCATGTTGAATGGTGGCGCATACTGACTTTAAGGATGGCATTTTTGGATTCATCAGAATGTGGCTTCGCAGGTCATCAAAATCTAGACTAAGACTTGCCAATAGTTGAAAAATTATATCCTCCTCGATTCCTTTTCGTAGTATGGCAGCATCTGTAGTGTGAGAGTGATACATTTCCAATTCATTCCATAAGCTTTTAAAGCTTCCTATTAGCTGAACAAAAAGGTTTTCCTTCTTGGTGAAGGTTGGAAACTTCACGATGAATCTGGAAAATCCTGACAGAGTTATTTTGATTTCCATAGATATCACAAATAACATCCTAAAGGTCCAATGATGATTATGAGAAACTAAAAATCTTAGCAAGGTTTCTTTCTATGGAGTTGAGAATCCAGGACATAACCAGTTGGTCTTTGGACATCCATGCTTCATATTTCGGGTCATTCACTTCAGGAGAAATGGTAAAACTATTTATAAATCCCAACTTAAATCTTCCACCAAGGACAATAGCGATAGCCCTTGACCAAAGAAGATAATTGAATTCATTCAATAATAGAGAGCACAATCTTTGGGAGGTGTTTGTATCATCTAAGTAATTTGCTAGTGTAGAGATCTTTGAGCTAACGTTAATGGCATCCTTCAAGTGATCTTTCATGCTAGCACAACTGAATCTTCCTATAGTTTAAAAATTCAGAGAACCTACTATGATATCACAAAGAATTTTGAGACAGTGATTGGCGGA
>Ga0325404_1002571_pt1 | contig 19439 bp, 12 predicted proteins | sample PopdelMetagenome_18_FD_205664 | JGI IMG/M metagenome (GOLD analysis project Ga0325404, IMG submission 205664) | Populus deltoides microbial communities from Bellville, Georgia, United States - Xylem-Control-R1 | ecosystem: Host-associated > Plants > Phyllosphere > Stem > Wood/Secondary xylem... | reverse complement strand
CTAAGATTGGTGAAAGTCAAGGGAATGGTCGATCCAGATAATTTCTTCAAGCATGAACAAAGTATTCCTCCCCGTTGGATGTAGTAAAAGCCTACAAGTCTGTATTGTTTTGAAATTAAGTTTAATATTGTGTATTGTGATTGTTTCAGGGCTTTTTTCCCATAATAAAACTGTATTGCAAGATTTCTTTAAGCTAATAATAATCTCACCGCTCAGAAAATAACATAAAATTATATTTAAAAGTTTCATTCAAGTTTTTGAATTGATCTTTCTATTAATTATAATTTATTACATGTTAAGATGAATATGATCAAAGCCATTTTCAGTTTACGGAGCTAATAATTTATTCTTGGAACTAAACAATTTCTTTTTTGCTTAACTCCTCATTTCAAACTAGCTGGAATACTTTGTTCATACTTGAAGAAATCATCAGGATCTACCCTTGACTTGACTTTTACCAATCTTATAAAGTTGTTCTTGAAAAGCTTGCTGCCATAGACTTTAGCTTTCTCAAAGCTGGTCTGGTTGCTAGGGTTGCTACCAATATCAACATCTCTATAGTTGAGAAATGCCTCCCTTGGATTGCTGCTGACATATGGTGTCATTGTATCATACAATTGTGTTATCAAATCTATGTGATGGTTGGCAGCCTCAATTCCTTCTTGATCACTCCAGTCTATGGAGTACTGAATCTTGAACAGGTTTCCAGCTCTGTGAGGAAATGCAGTTGCTGTAGCTGGAATCTCATCCATTCTTCCTCCATAAGGATTCCATTGCATCCATACTCGCTCTACCTTGATCATCATCTTCCATATTTTTTCCAAGCCTTTCTTTGGGATGGCTCTTTGTACATAATCAGATTTCCTTTTAAAAAAGCTTGCTCGGGCAGGCCTATTGAGAAGAGTTTCAATGGATGTTCCATTTGGAAGACCGAACCAGTAAAGTGTGGATTCTACCCAGCTCATTTCATTGCAATCTTTCTGCTGCAAACCCAATTCAGGGAAGCTATTTTTCATCAAGGGAAGAAGTTTGCAGCTCGGTCCTAGAAAGAGGCCAATGAAGGAAACCCTAACAGTCTTGTTACTCCCGGAGCTTCCATCGACTACCCGTGGCATTACTCTTATGAAAAGTTCTTTGTCTAGTTTACTAGCAACGTCTTGCCACCGGTAAACAACATCCGTTGCACCTTGCTCCAACGTCTTAGAGACAGTAAATGTTGTCACTTTGGGAGGAACATCAACCAAATTGATCTTCCAAGAAAGGATGACACCAAAGCTTGCACCACCACCTCCCCTGATTGCCCAAAACAAATCTTCTCCCATGGACTTTCTATCAAGGATCTTGCCATTGACATCAACTATTTTCGCGTCGACGATATTATCAATCGAAAGACCATGTTTTCTCATCAAAGGCCCATAACCCCCACCACTGAAGTGTCCTCCAGCACCAAGAGTCAAGCAAACACCAGCCGGAAAGGCAAGCACATTGCTCTTATTGGCAATATTATAGTAAAGTTCACCGGTAGTTGCCCCGGATTGAATCCAAGCCGTCTTCCCCGCAACATCTATGTCGATAGAACGGAGGTTAAACGTATCAAGAATGACAAACGGAACATTAGATACGTATGAAAGGCCTTCATAGTCATGGCCACCACTACGGATTCTGATTTGCAAGCCATTAGACTTTGCACAAATAACAGTTGCTTGGACATGGGATTCATGCGTGGCAGCTATGATTGCAAGCGGTTTCGGGGTTGTTGAGGTTAGAAATCTGCTGGCTTTTGCATATGCTCGCAAAGTAGGTTCGAAAGAGGAATTAGTAATACTGTAAATGGCTCTAGAAACAGGGTAAGAGGAATCACTGTGGCTAGGAAGGCATTTTAGAAACCTGTCAAGAGATGTTTCAGAAGTTGCTAGCGGTACTAAGACCAATAGAAGTGAACATACTAAGAGTCTCAGAGACATTGAAGCCTTCATTGTTTAAGGATATTATGCTTCAGGCTTCATTAGCAGACACATTGCATGCCTGTACTTGTAGGAAGCAAGAGAGGAAGGCAACTCTCTATTAATTAGTCCAAAGAAACTGCATCACAAAATATTCAATGCTTTCTCCATTAATCCAAAGTAACAGTACTAGCACAAAATATTCAATGCTTTCTCTATCTTGCGTGTCAAAAACTTTGAATATTTAATTTGTATATATCTTGGAATGTTTCTTTTCAGAAATTCAAGAGGCTGACTGACGCATAAAAAGTCTTGTATACTTAGCTGCCTCACACATTATCATAAATGCATTGCAAAGGAAGAACTTTCGCAATTCTATGGTCCATTATGCACACTTGTAGGGGTATGTTCTGGCTTGATAACAAGTTGTGAGAAAGTTGAAAAAACCCGGCCGGTTATAATTGGGTTGTAGATTGAATAAGTTAATTCGGGTTAATTAAAATAATATTATTATAATTAAAAAAATCAAATTAAATTTTAACAAAATTAACCTAGTTTGACTTTATCAATTCTTACTTAAAAAACTTGGTCCGATCAGTTACCAGGTTAATCTGTTATATACAATTGAGTTTAAGAATGCTGATAGGAAAGACTTTTGAATTAATAGCGTTTAAATATTTAAAATAAATTTTAAACTCCTTATAATTAAGATTAAGATTGTTACGTGCGTTCCTTAATTTGGTTTAAGTTAATGTTGTTCAGAATTATTATATCAAAATTTTCAGTTTATAAACCAATCAATGAATGAATATAGAACAGTAAGGAATCAAATATAAAATACTAAATATTACGTTTAATTAGCGAGATAATTAAAAGGGGTTGAATCATAGTTAAAGAAAACCAACTGGTATTTTACCTATTTCAAGTCCTATTTCAGAGGTTGGGTGGGTACAAGTTAAGTTAGATCAACTTAAAATGCTATCGTATCAAGATTTTTAAAAAATAAAAATCAAAAATCAAAATAAAATGATTTTAAAAAAGTTAAACTAAGTTTAGCCGGATAAAAAACCAGATCAATCACATTTGATCGGATCAACTTTTATCTAATTTGATATAAATCTTGGTTTAAATTAGGTTTTAGATCAACAGATTATTGAGTTGATTTATCATTCAACGCTGAATTTAATAACACTGGATTGAAGCAATGAAAAAATTACTATGAATTATATGTCATATTCCAAACAATGGAAATAATTATTTAATTTGAATTTATGATAGCTACAAGCATTTCTATGTGAAAGAGATGAAGTCAAGACCAGATATATAGTTCAAAGCTACGGCCTGTTTTTGCCAATTATACAATTTTTCAACATCATGTCGCCTTCATGAAATATATAAATTTGCGGACCAAAACAAATATATAACTGGTCATTTAATCAAAACCTTTGTTTCCAAAATTTCTGTACCTTTCTTCTCTTTTGGAGAGATCTTGTCGCTATTAAAATTTAATTTAATTTTCTTTAAAAAAATTAAAAGAACATCATTTTGAGAGTGTTGTAGACATTGAAGCATTCATTTTCAGGTTTTGTCTCTCAGTTCCAGGCTGCATGTTCAGACAAATTTGATTGCTGTGTGGGAAAGACAGGAAGCCAACTGTATTAGTGCAAGTTAGTGCAAATTAGTTACTGCAGAGAACTGTTAGAATTCTAAAATGTTAGGATCACCCTGTAGACTCGAACCGCACGGTAAGGTTTTATAACTAGGATAATCTTGACTAATCTTCCAATTTCTTATGATAATTGGAGGAGTGCTGCTATTACATAAACAAATTATTAAACCTAGCTGGTTGGTTCACACATGACCACAACTGTCAATTACAAAATATATTGTCCGAGAGAAAGAACAAGCTAGCTATATATAGTCCTTGTTATAATGATTGTCTTGGAATGATTGTGGCTCACAGTTCTCAACAGAACCATCACCAATCATGCAATGCAAGCCTGTGCCCTCTAATACATTAATGAACATGTTATTTCTTTTACTATAATTCTCAAAGCCTAGCTAGTTGGTGACAAAGCAGGAGGGGTCTTGCTCCCTCCTCGCATCCGCGCACGCATGCTCGTATATAACCATGCACTGCTGACAATTAATTATGAATAAATATAATATTTCGTCAAAATCTTTAAAAAATTCAAAAAAAATAACTATTTATGCATTTGATTCTTTATTTATAATTAAACATTTATTCACTGTGCATCCATAACTATCTTGTAATAACCATTACTATTATCATTATTGCTCAACTCTCAGGATTTGGTGCCTTGTCTTAGGGGACCTGCAAGTGGAAACCTTAAGCCTACATGCCTTTCTTTCATGCCTGCTTGGCTTTTTTCCGCCAGTCAGTCTTGTGCATTTCTCTATTGAAAGTGGCATTAATTGCCCTAACTGTTTGGAGCTTTTACCCATAGTTTTATCAATCTAGGAAAAAACTCGAGTTTTAGGTTGCGAGAATCAAGTTTCATAAAAAACCAGTCTTAACCCCAGATCAACCCACCTTAACATTAATCTAGTTCTAAAACAATGCTTTTACCATGCAATCTTTTAGGTCTTTATATTCCGAGGAGCTAGACTAGTGTTGATCGCGCTTAATTTGGTACTGTTTAGCTTCAAAAAATGTCTTTCATTCTCATCAATCTTTTCACATCTTCTACTCTCTTTTTTCTCTATTTCTTGAAACAAAAAAATAACATAATAAATTGAAAAAAAAATGAAATAGATGAAATAATTAAGCTATAAATGGATTTAATAACGTATAAATTAAATATATAGTTCATGAAACTATGAACACTAGTTAGTCAGCCAACATAACCTACAGGGACTTGGTTATAATTGAGTCCTGCTCAAAGTCTGCATTAATTTCCAAAAAAGAATTATAACGTAAGCATAAATGATAAGAGTGCAATGACAACAAAGCACCATTATTTTCAGAATATTTTGCAATGGCAGCCAGGAACTGGCAAGGTCAAGAGCCATTTGGTCAACATTCTTATAAAATAGAATCTTGTAACCCTAGCAGCTTCTTCAATGATCTCTTTCGGTGCTTCATACACCCACTCAAGGTTTGACTATGGCAGAGCTCTACGCAAAGTTCAGTTCAACTTGGCTAAATGAAATGATTCTGGAGGCAAACAGCACAGTCCCCATTCTCAGAAAACCAGCTTTATTGAACATGAACTATGATAACCGATGGGTATGAAGAAAAGGGTAGAATCAATATAGAAGCTATACCAGCGCCAGGGCATCGTATTATTGAGATATTATTGGTTGGAATACATGTAATGAATTGGCCGCTCCTAACACTATATATTAGAAGTTGAAAAAATTTCTTTATCTGAAACCCCACTTCTAAGGGAGAATATAGAAGCACAACTGGAGTCGGTGCTGCGTGGGGGTCTGAGTTAAATTTCTGCTATGGACTCTTCCCTAAATGTTCAAGAAGCCATCACCAAAGGGGATCCATACCCATTTTGATGTGATTTTTGCCATCTCCATGCAGTCTGTAAGCTCTTCTGGAGATCCGTGTATTGCGCTGTCCAGTTCAGCTCACGGTAAATTTTTGATGGGTCACTGAATACTTCGGCGTAGTCACCAGGACGGCGAGGTAAATAGTCAACTTTGATATCTACACCAGTTGCCTTTTTACATGCCTTAACAAACTCCTTGACTGATCTACCTGATAATAGTAACAAGAAACAAACAACAGCTTGAGAACACAAGACTGAAAAAACACTTAGAGAACAGTGAAACTTGATCACCCACCCTTTCCAGTGCCAACATTGTAGATTCCTACTTTACCAGGCATTGCCTTTTCAAGTGCTTTAACATGAGCATCAACAAGATCAGTAACGTCAATATAATCTCTTATACAAGTTCCATCATGTGTCTTATAGTCTGTTCCTTTAACCTGCAAAGTGAAAACAACAACACATTCTGAGAATTTCATTCTGAGTAATGTAAATACAACAACAGATCAGGGCATGGCACAAAGAATATGGAATCAGGCAGATATTAGCAATCTATAGTTACGAAAACTCAATAAATGTCCCAATAGCCTGATTCCCAGACTCCCAAAGAGTCCAAATTTTCAGCAAGGAAATCAACACCTAAAACTAAACCAGCCGAGTTCTGAAAATCAAAGTAACAACAATTACAAAGCAGGAAGGCACAGTGCTCTACATTCTTTTTCTGAAAGATTGAATGAAGAAAATCTCCTTTTCACCAGGAATTGCAGAATCATACATTTCTACCAAAATACAAACTGAAATTTCTACTTTTTTCGCAGGTTAGCCTTGAAATAACTCAACAGTCAAGTTGCAATTTTGGTCTAAAAGGGAAAATTCAAGGTAAAAAACAAGTAAAAGTACCTTCAGCCCAGGAATAATACCACGAGCTGCATCGAAACAAGCACCGGAAATTCGTCCATGCTCACGCAGTTCAGGTCTAGGAGCCTCACCTAACCTGCCATCTGGATCTGATCCAATCACATTGAAGTATCTGAAAGTTGATCGAAAAAGCATTCATCATTTCATACCCTTTTAAGAGTGAGCAGTTCTCATTATTTAACTTTCATTTAATGGCGGGATGTTGCTTTAAAATATCAATTTTGTATTCAAAGCCTCATCTTCTGCAGTTAGTTCAAAAACTGAAGGGCATTTGAGGAATACTTTAAAAAAAACGAGAAAAAAAAACAGAGATCAGCTAGTAAATTGAACGAAAAGCATTTGAGAAATACTTCAAAAATAACAAGTAAGAATATGCCAGCTATTGGAAAGTCAATAATTCAAAGAAAAAGGTATAAGGATACTCAACACCAACCTCAATATCATAATTGCCATGTCTGAGTTTTTAGAAAAATCAAGGATGATATCTTCTGCCATCTTCTTAGCTTTTCCATATGGATTAATGGGTACCTGAGTTGAGGGACAAACATAATTCAGTCATCTATCATGTAACCTGATAAAAAGGAAAGCAAGTTGTAGCATTCATTCTTGCGCTCTCTTGTCCTAAATGAAACTGTAGACTGGACAAACAGAAGAAAAAAGAATGCCAGTTAGAAAGTTTTTAACTCAAACCTGTGGAGTTACTTCAGTAATCGGCATCTTTTCAGGCTCCCCATATGTTGCACATGTACTTGAATATATCAAAGTCTTTACATCATTTGCAGCCATTGCCTCCAACACCACCAAGGTATTTGATGTGATATTGTGATAGTACCTGCACAACAAGGACAAGCATATCATCATTTTGGTCATTTTGGACACATGATTACGGGTATTGATTTTGACAGAGAATATAGGTTTTCAGTTAGAAGATGATCCATATCTATACAAAGTGAAATATATGATAAAAGAAAATCTCAAGACTTGATTTACATTATATCAGTTTTCAAAATCAATGTTCTGTACGTATTCTATAGCTTCCAGTGGATTTTCTATGATTATTGGACTAAGAAACACAATATGCAAGATACAACAGAATTTTCAACCAAAATTGGCTTCCCTGAGCTATTAGGCAGTAAGATGCCCAGTAGATTTTAATAACAAGCCCCAAAGAAAAGGTTGTCATGGAAGAATTGGTATCATATGAATACTGCAACAAGTGATGGTATTCTTGTAGATAGGAACCCTGAAGGAACTCATGGTGGTAGTAATGGTGATGGAAACAGCACTACCAGTGCGAAATGCAGCAGCTGGTGTAGTAGTGTCAGTGGCATAATGGGATTGTCAACTTTAGAGGTGGAAAACAAAGATTATTCCAATTAGGATTAGTAATCAGGAAATCAAGAAACTCTACCAGCCAAGCAAAAGTTTGTGGTCCCCGATACTTAGCAGATAGCCAGTTGTAGCAGGTTGAAGAAGGGCAATGGGTATTCATATTTGTTCTGTGCATGAGTCACCATAGGCATAGTGATACAAATACTCATGCAAGCTAAAGCAGCAAGTCTTATAAACCCAGGCTGCACAGAATATGTGCAGTTACCTGTCAAAGAACACAACTTTTTTCTATCCCACTGGCATAAATTTTCACTTTCAAAGAAAAGAGATTTTAATCATGGCTAATTACTCTTCTAATTCTTTCCTTACATTTACTTCCCCCTCATTTTCCCTAACTTATAGAAGGACACGTAAAGTATCAAATAAACAAAATAAGATTCAAGGTTCCATTTAAACATCCTTAAAATAACATGATTTCTGGAAATTCCATTGTCATGCTTTTAAGTTTTGAACCCTAATATCAATGATTACCAGCATTAGAAGATAATTTCCTTCTATTCTTTTAATGTTTGTTCACTTCTTAAAAAAGAAGTTCCTTTGCCTTCAATTTTTTCAAAACAACACCATGGAGCTGCTATTCTGCAATAATTTGATGCCTGTTATCCCATCATCTAAATCTTACTTGCAGTTCTTGTATGCAAATCATAGAATCAGGCTATCCCAAAAATCCCTTGTATGAAAAGTGGTTTCAGTGATACCTTCCTTAAACTTCTTATTATTCCATGTGGCAACGGGAAAAGAAAACCTAAACTTGTAATCACACAAACACAAACTATTTTGCACCAAGTTCAACAGGAAACCAAAACGAAAGCTTACTTCAGGGGTTCCATGGTGCTTTCCCCAACATATGCAACTGCTGCAAAATGCATCACAGCATCAAATGCATTTTGTGAGAAGATAATGTTAACCTGGGATTTTGGTGAAGGAAACATGTTGCAACATCCAAGTTCAGCTATCTTTATAAACAACCTAAAATCAGCATTATACATTTTATATATCAAATTGTAAGGATACAGTTTTAGGATCTCCCAGGTCAGCATATATAAACTGAAGCCTCCCGGGCTCTGGAAATAATTCTTGTAAAACCTTGACTGCACCTATGTTTCCTCGAGAAAGGTTGTCCTGTTAACAATATGAAAATCTTTACATTAAATATATAGAGATATTAACATCACAGGTGATAACAGGATCTTTCACGTGATAACAGATCCGAAAGGAAGTCGATATGTTTCATGTAAGGAACATACCACTATGGTTACTCGGTAACCATCCTTCAAAAGTCGCAATGCAGCATGGGAACCAATGTAGCCAGCACCACCTGTCACTAGGACATGGATCACCCCTTCTTCATGCAAAGAGAACTGAAAAACAAATCATCAAGTACGTTAAAAAAAATGTCATAAACTCAATTTGTAATTCAATGGCCGAACATAATTGAGATTTGGACAACTGATTTCACGTTTGAAAGAGGCGCGCAAAAAAATCCAAATGCCCTTTACTGGAGAAGTAAAGGTGGCAATACAATTCTGAGAGTGAGAGACCCTGTATTTTCTAGGGGCAAATAATAAACATGCTTCAAGTTTCAAAATGCTATTTCTGCAGCTTCAGGGGGAAAAACAGGATGCCTGGACGCAATCAAAATGTCTGTTAATTATTTTTATGTCAACTCTTCCACACCAAAAGTGTATTGACTTGACAGAAGACAAATGAACAAAGGATCAAGGAGTTACCGGGCTTGGAGAATAAAAGGTTGGAGATTGCTTTAGCATAATTATACATAAAGCTGTGAGGGTAGCAGCCAAAAGAATCTTTCCTACAACGTTGTTTTTCCTTTTTGGATCTGAATAATCCATGCCTGCAACAGAATGAGCAAAACCAAAAAATCAAACCCCGAGAGCAACTAGCAGCTTCATATAATTCAAGCAAGCAGAAGCCAACCAAACAATTGCATCACCATAAACATCAAGGGAGTAAAGAGGGAGCATTTTGATATCAAAATGTAGAGCCATGAAACAGACCTCCAAGAGATATAGATCTATTGGACCTTGGCTGAGCTCTGGTCCTGCCAAAGTTTAGCATTTGGAGAGTCCTTCAATTCCAGTCCCTTTCTCTCTCAAAACTAAGTTTCAGTATCAGTGATATTCTGCTCCAGTCTGCTGCAATGAAATCAAATTCAAACAATTAGCAATGATAGAGTTTGAAAAAGAAGAAACCAAAAGACATGAAAGGTAAAATCAGAACCAAAAGGAAGACCAGCTGGGCCCTATATAAGTATTTGAAGCCAAAACAAAACAAAGAGAGCAAAAGCTTAAACACTACAAGTAAAAAAAAATACAATTCAAATGGGGAAAAACAAAAACCCAGGAAAATTCACCACTCAATTCAATTCTTTACAATCTGAAACCAGTTAAAAGAGAGAGAAGAATTTCAAGATCCAAAAAAACCAGTAAACACAAGAAATCACTCCTCAGAACTCCATTTGTTACATAAAAAATAAATCAATTAAAAAAAATGCACAGACATAGCAATTGTTTGTCAGGGCATGTCTGATACCAGAGATTAAAAAAAAAAACAAAATTCTGATATCAGAATGTCCACCATAGACAACCCAGAAAGACAGATGATGAAGCTTCTAACAAATATAAGGGGAAAAAAACATTTTACAGAGAGAAGAACAAACCAAATCCCAAAATGGGAATTCCTCGAGATCCAAGAACACCAATCAATCAAAACCCATTTCCAAAAACACTGAAAAAATCCCAAAAATCACACCTTTATCAAAAAAGAGCTAGTCAATCAAAACAAGAACAACAAAAAAGCTCAAATATTTAGCAGCAGCAGTCTACTTAAAAGAAAAATACTTAAATTCTAACATCAATACCACTAACGAACTTCCCGAAAGAAACCAATTTTCCTTATCAAGAACCAAAAAAAGATCTATCTTTACTGTAGATACAAATATACAGCAAAGAATGGAAGAAAACGCTTGAAATTTAAGGACATGCACTCACATGAGAAATGACGCAGAACCCACAAAAAGATGATCAAGAAAACGTAAAAAAGAGAGAATTCTAACTACAGAAATAAATTAAAGATTTTTAAAGAGAGAGTAAAACTTGTAGGAATTTAGAGAGAGAGAGAGAGAGAGAAGCGTACAAGTACAAGAAGAAAAAAAGTGAAAACGAGAGAAAGGAGGGTTCCGGTTGTTAAGGTACGTTTGAATGTGTAAGAGAAGAATTGTAGTCATAGGCGAAGAATTCTCTGTGCATTCCATGTTGTCATCGAATGAGAACATGAGAAAGAGAGCGGAGGTTTGAAAATTCAATTAGAAAAATAATTTTTTTTAACACTAATTATTTCGTGTTCAGTATTTGGATGTTATTTTTTAAAAATATATTTTTTAATTTTTTTAAGTATATTAAAATCATTTAAAAAATATTAATTTAATATTTTTTTCAATTTAATTATATTTTTAAAATACATTTAAACTTCATGAAAATAAAATTTTGAATTAAGTGTTTGTTTCGAGCTGTTTTCTACCGAGTTTTAATAAATTTTATTTTTTTATTAATATTTTTATGTTTTTAAATTATTTTAAAATATTAATATAAAAAAATTAAAAAATATTATTTTAATATATTTTAAAATAAAAAATATTTTAAAAAACAAGACCACACTTTCCATACTTTATATTCCAACTTTTTAATATCGGTTTGGCGACGTGATAATTGTGGCGCAGTCTGAATGTAAAGTGTTTTTCATTCTGAAATGCATCAAAATGATATTTTTTTATTTTTAAAAAATTATTTTTAAAATCAGCACATCAAACAATCTAAAACATAAAAAAAAATTAGCAATGAATTCAATAATCAATGAATTCAAAAATCTCAATGGAATCATTTGCTACATGTGTACCCAAAAAATCAATTCAAGAAGGATTGATAGTATTTTGCATTTGTTTTATTGATTTATATTTTGAGCTGAATTTTTTTAATTTTTTAAAGCACTGGATTCATATGAAAAGCTGTATTTTTAGAATTATTATAGAAAAAAAAATTAATATCGGTCTAAATCTCCAATTCCATTAAATTTCACAAAACAAGAAAAGGTACTTAAAAGAATGTAGTGAATGAACCCAAATCCTTGTGAAGATTAATTTTTTTATATATATATATATATAAACTAATTAAGGCTATATAATTTTTCTAAAATTGAAAAAAAAAACCAAGAAATTGGAAATCTATAATGAAATATCATGTCCTTCTAATGTGAGATTAAGAGCGTGTTTGGCAGTGTGATTGCGGGTGCTTTTCAAATAATTTTTCGTGTCAAAATATATGTCAATGATGTTTTTTTATTTTTTAAAAATTATTTTTGACATCAGCACATCAAAACGATCCAAAACATATAAACCATATTCAATTTTAGTAAAAAAAAATTCAAAATTTTTAAGAACGCAGCCGCAACCGCAGCCGCGTTCCCAACCATAGTATAAAACCATAGTATAAATCTTAATTTAAACGGTAGCAAAAACACAATATGATATATTTTAAAAGTAATTTAATATAAATAAAAAAAAAAAACCAATCTCTTGAAATTTGTATTGGGAAATATATTTTTGAAAAGGATGCATGAAAGGGAGAGGCAGTCAATGACAAGCGAAGCGGAAATAGCGGGGCGAAGGCTTTTTCTTGCGTACCTGTAACTCATCTACTCTGTCTGTCACCAGTTACGTGCCTCCGTGTCATTGCTCTTGTCTCTGCTTTTTCTTTGTCTTTAAATTAATTTTATAATAATTCAATGATTACCGCTTGACTTTCTTTAAAATTATATTGCTCCCCACATTTTATAATTAATCCAATGACTTATCACCTAGAAATCTCATTCAAGTCACATTTTATATCAAGTTATATATATATATATATATATATAAACGGTGTCCTTTTATTTTATTTTTCAAAATAAATTATGTTGTTTTATACTTGTTTACTGAAAATTATTTTTTTATCAAATATTTTTTTTTAAAATTATATGTTAACTATGTTATGAAATAAAAAACATTTTAAATGAAGAGTTCAAAAACTAAAGTGGTATAATATTTTATTATTTATATATATATATATAAAAAAAGTAATTTAGAATATAATATTATTAGAAAATAATAAATTACTAGTATATTTATATGAAAAAATCTACAATATAAAAGTACATTAATTTGATATATTGGTGCATATAATACTTTAATCTATGTAATATTACTAGTAAATACATTCCAATAAAAAATATCATATATTATACAATAATAATTAATTTTTAAATCATATTAATTATGTTATAAAATTAGGATACCATAAAAAAAATTTGATGATCTTCAAACATCAAAAAAAAATATTTGATAGAAATAAAAGTTCTATTAATTTTAAAAAAGTTAATAACTCAAAGTGTATTATTTTTTAATTTATTTTTTTTATATGTCCGAAGACAATTTTCAGCTCATACAATTAAACACTGAAAAATAATATATTTTATTGAAAAATCATTTTTCCTGGAGATCATTTCCCAAAACGAATCAATTTTTGTGGCCTTGATATGAAAAAAAAAATATTTTTAAAGGTTTTGAAAATAAATAAAAAATTACTAGATCTTATTTAAGAAATATTTAACAACAAGGTTAAATGTCTATAATATTATATTTAAAATATTTATATTATATATATAGTTACATCTTATAAAATAAATTATATACAAATATATGATATAGTAATTTTTAGTTTATTTTTTATGATATTTTTAAATATAAAAAAATAATTTCCTTTTTAATAACGTGTTTTTATTAAAAAAATATTTTAAAGAACAAAAACTCTTTTTTCGACAAGAAAAACGAGATATTAGTAAAAAAAATAATAATGAATTGATTTAACAAAATCGAGACACTGATTCTGAACCGACGCTTGTAAATATGTTTTTTTGAGATATTTAAGCGGGACCCATATAAATAAACAAAAAGAGAAGTGGGCCTCACAAAAAAGAGGACGGCTGGACTGGTCGAATACGTGGGCAGGTTGTTTTTTACTGCATGTCTGAAAATTCATTGGTTTTTAAAAAAATTTAATGTTTCGATATTAAAATTAAATATAAAAAATTATTTAAATATATTTTAAAATAAAAATTATTTTAAAAATCAGCCACAATATCACTATAATAATATAAATACGTTACAGTAAGTCAATTACTATTCAACACTAGTAAACATCATTTTAAAATTTGATTCAAGTGGAGGTGAATTTAACTTCCAGTTAGACTTAAGATTTTATTTTTAAAAAATAAAAATAATAATTAATAATTTACAAGTGATGACAACAACAAATATTAATAACAATTCCACCTGCTCTGCATAATTAAAGCATTGCTTCTATTCATTTTCTGTAATGGATGATCAAGAGACATGCATGTCTCTTCGCTTGATAAAAAACAATTGTTGGTAGCATAGGTTTCAGATGTCATCCGATTCGAGACTCGGGTTTTTTTTCAGATAAACAACATTATTTTAGTGAAAAAAAAAAGTTAATGGAATGTAACCGGGTCTTACTGAGTCACACCAGGTTTTTTCTTTTTCTATTTTTTTTTCAACTTGGCCCGGTCCCAGTCTCAAGTCGGCCGGGTTCCAGGTTGACCCGCCGGGCTGGACCGGGTTTCAAAACCATGGCTGGTAGTGTAGGAAAGATTAATTTTTAAATTATATTTTTGTTTCGAAATATATAAAAATAATATTTTTATTTTTTAAATTTATTTTTAATATCAATATATCAAACCGATTTAAAATATAAAAAATTAATTTAAAACTATAAAAAAATTATTATATTTTTTAAAAAAACACCTAAACAAAATAAAAACTTCTTCAAAAATAAATTATAAAGCTCGGTTGCTCTAGGTTTTATTATTATTATTATTATTATTATGAATTTAAGATAAGCCATGGATCGATAGAGGTAAAATAAAGCTCATGGTATAGAGATGGCACCACGTTCTTAGTCTAGGCAGATCCCAGTATAGATCAGCAGTTGGATTTTTCTCTGTAGTCAATGGAAAATATCTTAGCACTAGTTTGTGTTTTTTACTAATTGTTCTTATTAAATACCTTTAAAGATGTATTTCTCTAATCCATTTATGATCTTTTCAAGAAAATACTTCTTTTAATATTTGATTTACGAGGGATTAACCTGGTTTAAGTCTCGGGTTATTGAGTTTGTGGTTTAATCCATGAGTCATCGGGTCAACTTGGTTTTATTATTTGTTTTTCATAAAATGGACATTCATCTAATAAATCTCCTTTATGAATAAAGAAAAAAAGCATCATATGATCATTGACAAATAAACAACCTTTCCCTAATTCTTTTTTATGGTGATGTTACATGAAGATTAAATGATTTAATATTTCGCCCTCCACCAATAAATAAATATATTGGGGCACACAAGAAATGGCAATAATGTTGCACATGTAATGGCATAATTGCAGCATGGTCTAACTTGTTCCAGCGTAGATAAAATTCAACTTAGCTTGATCAAAATCTTGATGATAGGTTGAGTAAATTAATTCAAAATATTATTATTTTAAAAAATAATTAAATTTTATCTCACTCGAATCTTAACCCCTTCAACTAGATTACAAGTTGACTCATCATATCAATTACCACCTGATTTAAAATGTTTAAGCAAAGTTTTGAATCGGTGAGTTATTGAACTGACTCTCCAGTTCAGATTTTAACTTAATTGATAAGATTATAAGTTAACTCATTATATCAATTCTCATTTAATTTAAAATATTTGATCAAAATTTTAGATCGATGACCCACGAAACCGAGCAGAGTTTTATAACACTCAATGACTAAAATGGTTTTGGACCCTTCATACACTAAAGGAATCATTCCTTTTCCATGCAGGTAATGGAGGGCCGGTTGTCTAAGTCCGAGTTGAGGCTGGAAACAAATATTAGAAGCAGTGATTTGTAGGATTTGGTCACCTTATTATTTTTCAATGTTCTAATTTTTTTAGTACCTAACTTGGTGTTGACTTCAGACTTGCAGCCACTTGCATTGTTTGACTTTTCAAGCACACTCAAGACTCGAATAAGAAGAGCCTCGTCTAAGTGACTTCCAAATCCCTTCTCACCATGCTTTCAACTCTCGAGGAAAAAGACAAGTGGAGATGAGATCTTCAATTTGGTGCTTCCATTTAATGGAAAATAATTAACTATTAATCCGTTTCTTAATCCTAATATCTTGCTTGATCAATGGATAATCCATGAAATGTTTCTATCATCTCAAGCAACACGACCATGTGACACTTGTAGTCCTTTAGAAAAAGAGTGGATCGATGGATTCATGAGAACTCGAAGAAGAAGATTATGTGTTTTACTTATTCTAATTGTATGCGTTAATTCCTCAATGCCTTCAATTTGATTGAGTTAATACTGTAGATTAACCTAATTAATCTCTTCTTAAATTCCCATGGCCCAATTGAAGCCTACATGATATAGAATTTGGGTTAGGTAAAAGGACAAGAGAGGGAGAGAATGATCAAATGAAATTGATTTGAAATACTGAAAATTCTAGATTGCTTTGACTAAGTAGTGATTAAGATGGAGATATAATGGTATTAAGCCACTTAATTGATGGACATGGACCAAACTTACGATATCTTAACAGAGAAAATCAATAAATTTTTTGACCAAATCATACTCATTATATTGGCTATTAGAGGAGTCCAAAGGTTATTTTTATGTTTTAAAAATATTTTTTTAAAAAATAAATATTTTTTTTTACTTTAAATTAACTTCTTTTGGTATTTTTAACTAACTGTTTTTGGTATTTTTATATTGTTTTGATGTGCTGATTTAAAAAAAATAAAAAATTATTTCAATGTATTTTCAATAAAAAAACACTTTGAAAACAACTACGACAATACCAAAATTGTTATGTAACACCTGTTTGAGATTGTGGTAGCGGTTGCGGTTCAAAGTGTTTTTCGCTTAGAAATGTATCAAAAACAATTATTTTAAAAAAATTATTTTTGACATCAGCACATAAAACGATTTAAATATATAAAAATAAATAAAAAATTTAAAATTTTAAAAAATATAATTTGCTTTGTGTTTTTAAACAAAAAAAAAAAAATTTATATGCCTTGGTTTTCTTTCCTAGGCAGGGGGGTAGGTAAGGTTCCTGTTCCTATATACAATTTTTTCTTCTCACTATTCCTTTCTTTAATTGCCATTAATTGAATTGGACTTAAGATTTTAAACATCTAAATCAAGAAAAAAAATCTTCACGTAAATTATGCCAATTATACGGCTGACAAGTACTGCCACATGCACGCATATAAGTGGACAGGGAGGCTTGAACAATCAAGAACTAGAAGTACAACCGTATAAGATTTGAGAAGAGAGGTTAAGATTAACAGGATCATAAACTTAAGGGACCACAATGCTATTTACCCTGTAGAGTCGTCGGCATGCTCCACCAGCAAAGTGTTGAAAAGTCGCCCATTTTAGTTGCCGATCTTGGCCACCTATTTTCAACACGAAATTGCAGATTCCACAGTCAATCTTTGCAGAGAGTGGATGTTGATTGAAAGCAAAGTTCCTTAATTTGTAGGTGGCTGAAGTTGTAAGACAGGTAGGCAGGCCACCTTTCTTCTCAAGGTGTGGTTAGATGGGGTGTTTGATTGTGATTTGTTGGTTAATTTGGGTGTTCGATCCAAATTTATTAAATCAGGTTGGATTCATCATCTGCCTCGAGTCTCGGTATAATAAAATAAAAGAATTAATCCAAGTTATCTCGTGTCGTTTTAATATTTTTTTTAAAAAAATTAAAATTATATTATTTTAAAGATTTTTTTAGATCAAATTTAATTTTAACTAGATCGTATCTAAGAATTGGATTAACGAGTTATCAAGTTGACCTACTAGACTTAAACAAGTATAATAACATTGGTTTGATTATAATTCAATGGTTTTCAAGCTATTAAAAAAATAAGCATAAAAAGAAATTAGGGGATACAATATGATGCTTAAGGCTTGGCTCAAGTGCTTCATAGTTTGTAGTTTCTCCTCTTATATAACACATGCTTGAGTTAAAGAAGGATTGGTAGTAAGAAATTTATGATATATTGTTTGCAAGAAATTCTATTACTAGAAAATATGATAATAATTTTTTTTTAAGAATATGTATAGATTGTTGGATATGGAAGATGCAACTACATGTAAAGGCGTGTTTAAGAATGTGATAGTTGTTGCTTTTTATTCAGAAATATATCAAAATAATATTTTTAAAAGATTATTTTTGACACCAATATATTAAAACGATCTGAAAACACAAAAAAATATTAATTTAAAATAAAAAAAATAAAAAATTTTGAATTTTTTTAAAAGCGTTTTTAAAATGTAAAAACAAACAGGCTTCAAGAAAAGAGTGGAAAAATCACCCCCCTTAATTTCTTAAGAAATCATAATAGTCCTTGACAATCTTAAGATTTTCAATATGCTTCCTTTGTTAAACAAACCCTAATAGTTTTTGAAGCTCTCTCTCATTACTCCACCACATTTCTTGATTTAACATTAATTTATAGCTTAGAGCGTGTTTGGTTGTGTGATTGCGATTGCTTTTCAAATAACTTTTCGTGCCGAAATACATGTCAATGATTTTTTTTTATTTTTTAAAAATAATTTTTGACATCAACACATTAAAACGATCCAAAAAGTACAAACTGCACTTAATTTTAGTAAAAAAAAAAAATTCAAAATTTACAAAGGCAATACCAATCAGACCCAAAACTCAAACAAAAACGCATTTACTTTCAATTCGTGAGCAGGGATCTCAAGCATACTCTTCTCTTTCCATTAATTTTTTTTTTTAAAGAAAGAAATTGTTGTGGACGAGTGAAGCTATCCATTGCCCCCTACCCTACATCCTAGACATTTGACAGAAAAAAGAAATGGTCACGTCCTTTATGCCTTTATGGGGGGCTTTGCCCTGCACAGATCCCCAAGTGCTTGCCATGAACACACCAAATCACTTTAAAAGCAAAAGAGAACATAATTTGTGGCATTGTTTTTTAGGCACTCTTTAGCCTTTTCTTCTGTTTATGTCTAAACTTTATGGCCCTGTTACGTTCGCCATCAGAAAATGATGATAATACTAGCAAAAATGGACTTCAATGCAGGAAGATTCAACACGACGCGCTCAAGGACCTTCAGGAAACCAGAATATCTCAAAAACAGAGGAAGCAGGCTGGTGTACGGTCATAGAGATATTGTGTAAGTTACAACCCGGTCTAAGTTAAAGGATAGGGTAATCTTTCGTAATTTTAATATTGTGAGTGATTGTTTTTTAAAGTATTTTTTTTATTTTAAAATATATTATTTTTTAATTTTTAATTTTTTTTAACATCATTGTATTATAACTGAAAAAAAATTTAATCTAAGTAAAAAAATAAATTCAAAAGCGCTTTCTAATTACAAGAATAAAAAAAATATCTAAATTACAAGTTTCTAATTCCAACCTTACAGATGGAATCAAATTTAATAATAAACATGGAACCAATCCACCGACTTGCTCCAGCTGTCGTGGGTTTGAACAAATATACAATGACATTGTCGGGAAAA
>Ga0325404_1002569_pt1 | contig 19445 bp, 6 predicted proteins | sample PopdelMetagenome_18_FD_205664 | JGI IMG/M metagenome (GOLD analysis project Ga0325404, IMG submission 205664) | Populus deltoides microbial communities from Bellville, Georgia, United States - Xylem-Control-R1 | ecosystem: Host-associated > Plants > Phyllosphere > Stem > Wood/Secondary xylem... | reverse complement strand
ACAAGGTATTATACATATTATGGGTAATTTAAAAAACTTATTTTATAATATTTAAGGTTTTATATGATGCATAAATAATCGCGTAATAAAGCTTGACATTAGTCTCTCTCCTTTATCCTGGTATTTTCTAAAGATATTTTTTGTTATAAGGCAATGTTGGTGCCTTCACAAAAAGGTAACATCCCTTTTTATTTTTTATTTTTTTTTCACTTTCACCTTATGTAATTGATGATGTCCCAAAAATCCGAGTAGCCTGAGAATAGGTTTTCCAAGTTGGATAATCGATTAATCAATTGGTCTTAATAATCTCCTCCATTCTTCTTAGCCAAAGTAGTTGATAAGTTATACTTGGTCCTTGATAGAACAAAGCTGCTCATGGCTACTAGTACTTGCAAAAGGTTCCTTTTGGTCGAGGTGAGGACTCTTCGATGCTTAAATAAATATCTTTTTAGATAGAGAATATACAAGTATATTATAGAAAGATGCTCTGAAAAATATCAAAGTAGTAGAGAGTTGAAGATTGTGAACCTTATTTTTCATGAAGCTCTCATAGTGTATTTATAGCCCAGAAAAAAAGGGCATGCAGGGTAATTACCCTAATAACATTGAATGAGAAGTAAATATTTCTTACCTGATAAGAATATGGTGGGTCCATTAAGGAATTTTATACAGTTAAAAAGTTGTAAGGATATTTAGAGTTTAAGACGTCAAATGTGGTTAAGCCTATAATGGCTGAATTCTTCTCCGAGGTTAAACCTAAGAGAGGTTGGTCACTCCCCTATACATGTCAAGAGAGGATTGTTATTTCTCTACACATGCCGTGGGAGGATGGTAATTATCTTGGACTTGGCTGACCACCAAGTCCAAACGTTTTGGGTTTGACATGTGTGTCATACCCAAGCTATCTTTGATTTGGCACACTACCAAGTCCAAACACATTAGACTTCGCTAACTGCCAAGTCCAAGCATATTGCATATCGTATGCATGCTAGACCCATGCTACCTTGGACTTGGCGCACTGCCAAGTCCAAGCATATTGGGTAAGGCATGCGTGCCAGACCCATACCATTTTGAACTTGACGCACTGCCACATCCAAGCACCTTGGACTTGGCTGACTACCATGTCCAAGCATATTGGGTCTGGCATGCATGCCAGACCCATAACACCTTGGACCTCGCGTACTGCCATGTCCACCTTGGTCTTGGCATACTACCACGTCCAAGCATATTGGATCTGGTATGCGTGTCAGACTCGCGCCACCTTAGACTTGGCGCACTACCAAGTACAAGTGTATTGGGTCTAACATGCATGCCAGACCCACGCTACCTTGGACTTGGCATACTGTCAAGTCCAAGTGTATTAAGAGGGTGCTTTGCAGTGTGGTAGCGGTTACTTTTCAAATAACTTTTTGTGCCGAAATGCATGCCAATGATTTTTTTTATTTTTTAAAAATTATTTTTGACATCAGTATATCAAAACGATCCAAAACGTACAAAATATATTAAATTTTAGCAGAAAAAAATTTAAATTTTTTAGGAACGCGGCAGTCTAACACGCATGCTAGACCCATGCCAAAATGTGGCACATTATAAAGTTCAAGCATATTGGGTCTGGCATACATGCCAGACCAACGCTACCTTGGACTTAGCATTCTACCAAGTCCAAATGTCTTAGGTTTGGCATGCGTGCCACACTTATGCCACTTTGGACCTAGTGTATTAGACTTGGCTAACTGCCAAGTCCAAGTGTATTGGATCTAACATGTGAGTCATACCCATATATTTACAAAAATTAAATAAAAACTTAATAAAATTGACTCATTAATAATAATCTTATATCGTAATAAGAATTCAACCATAAACTCAAAAATCTAATGCATACTGGATGACATACCTTTGAAATATTAAGATGATGATGTATTAGATGATATACTATAAAAATATATTTTGTCAATACCATGAAAAGATCTCTATAATCTTACTTGATAACAAAGAAAAGATTAAATGAGATTTAATAGAATAATATATAAAATATATTTTTTAATTCATTTGAGAATTTAGAAAAAAAAGGAGACTAGCTAACAAAATATTAAAGGGTGAAACAAGAAAAAAAATTGATTTGAAAAAAAGGGAACAAGAAAATTACTCGAGTTAAATTACCAAATACACGACCCAATGGATGAGAATGGGATAAACCAATAGAAAGAAAAATAAAAAAAAAATCCAAAGCTCAATTCCTTGCCCACCCAATATTGAAAGACTAAATTGAAAAAAAAAATTAAAGAATTTAAAAAACAACTCAAGTCAACCCAAATTGGCCTACCAATCCCAGGATCTAAATTGTGAGATCAAGATAACTCCATGAAAATAGATTAAAAAAAAATTACAAAACCTAATTTCCAACCATCTCAATGTTGAAGAATAAAATAAAAAAAATCAATTAATAAAAAGGACCTAATAAAACCTTGACAACCCTGATTGAGCCCACTAACCCTCGCGACTTGGTTTATATGAACAAGATAGAATAATAGATGGAAAAAAACTATGAAATTCAATTCCTAAATTAACCTAATAGCAAATGACAAAACTAGAAAAAACAACTCAATTAAAAAAAATAACAAAAAAAACCCAAGCTAACTCTGGGTAACTTATTGAACCCGCAATACAGGTCATAAGATCAAGACAAAACCCTATAAAGAAAATAAAAAAAATTATAAAATCCAATTCCAAATCAGCCTAATGTTGAAAAATAAAACTAAAAAAATTAATTTTAAAAAATAGACATAAAAAAGATTGACTAAAGTTAACCTGTGTTAAACTTCCAAACTCATGATCTAAGGCATGAGGCTAGGATTGCCCTAAAAAATCACTAAACTTAATTCCCAATAAACTCAATGTTGAAGGAAAAATTGAAAAACAATTCAAAAAAGAGCTCAAAACAAAACAAATGTCAATTAAAAGAATAAGGATTAAGTTTGATATAAAAATAAAATGACAAGACTCCTTGCAATTTTGGCTAAATCATCGTGAAATCCGAGAAGAAGATAGAGAAATGAGGGAGGATAAGAAAGAAAAGGTTGTTTAAGCCTCATCATCACTCGTCTATCAACACATGTCGCCTCCTATAAAAGACCTTGCCGAGCTGCTTTCTACACCACCAACGACAGTGGTGTTCTAACATAAGAGGAAACTGCAAGCTATGTTAAAGCAAGGCAACTTCCCTCACACACTGATGTGTGGGTTGCATATGCCTGCTAGTTTGACATTGTTTGTTCACTCCAGCCCTGCACACTTGTTTCATTTTCAAATGTGGTCCCTTAACCGCTAGTCTTACCGCTAGTCTTGATTATTTTAGATAAATAAAATTTTATTTTATTTTGACAAACCAATCATTAACTGAGCACCCAATTTTTTCTCTTGATATTATAAGATCCCATATCTAGAGAACTAAAAAGAAAAAATTAAGTCTAATCCCAAATAAGAGAAAGGATTAAATGAGAAAACATTTGAGCGACAAAAAAAAAAAGCTGAACTTTTCCCTTGTATGTACAATCCAGTCCCTAATTCTAGCAAGAAAAGGGCCCAAATGTTTTTCTAATGTTCAAATTCGGTCCCAAAAGCATTGATTCTTTTAAATCAATACAATTTCATTTAACTTAAACAAACCAAGCATCAATTGAGCGATAAAATCTTTTCTCAATACCACGCAATTCGCTAACCTAGGAATCTAAAACAAACCACCAAGCTTAATCCCAAATAAACCCAAGGTCAAAGAATCAAATTGAAAAAAAAATGACCAAAGGAATAAAATAATAATATAAGAAAAGAAAAGAAAACTCAGTGGAACAATATTACAATTCACAATGTTTTCTCTCTTGAGAATAGTAAAAATGTCTTATCCTATATATTTTTTTTTGTAATTGTAACTGTAATTGGTCATCCAAGACTCATCAATGTTCTTTGTTTGAATACAAAACTAACTTTTATTTTTTTTTTCTTAAATTTCTTTATTGTTAACTCTAAGTTGTTTTTACAAAATATCAATAAAAAAAGACTCACTTTTATCCAACCACCGGATTTAGTAAAATTGTTTTTTGTAAATGAATAAAAAAAACAATTAATGAGATAAAAACATCAATTTGATTTTTCAAAAATTTATGATTAAAAATTTTAACGACCTACAAGAATGACATGAATACTAGTTTTTATATATTTGAATTAAATATAACATAGTCTCTTGTTTATAAAATAAATTAATTAATCTTTCCATTATAAAAAGAATAATAATAAATAGGGAAGATAAAAAGATCAATGAAAAGAGTAATTTTTAGAATAAAATACTACTTAATTCTAGTAAGTATAATCAACACAAACACTAAAATGAATTGTAAAAGTATTTTAAATTTATAAATAGATATAAAAACAAAAATAATTAAATATATAGTTTTTGAAACTACAAGTCCAATTAATTAAAGTTCCTTTTTTAACCAAAGGGTGAAATCAACAATGAATAACATTGTAACAACTAACTAACTATTATAAGAATTTGCTCTTTTCATTAAGCTCATTAGTTATTTGCAAATTATTTGGAAACAACTTTGTCTTTTATATTGTTTTTTAAATTCAAATTACTAGATTAACCTTGGAAAAAAAAATCATCAATTATTGTAAAAGGGTTTTTTTTTTTGTCTTTTTAATCTGGTTAGCACAGTAAAATGATGGTAATGCCCTTAAAAAGCAAAAAAATGATAAGATGTCATTTAAGGTTTATTTTTTCTTTTAAATTTGGTTTTTTGTTATATTTATATTGATTTAGGAGCAATTTAGTCTTGTAATTAATATAAAATATTAAAAAAAGGTTGACATGTGTGTAGCATGCACAACGTGCCAGACACTCCACCTCCTTCGAGCAGCGTATGTAGAGTATATCAATGATAAACAAAGGGCTTCTTTGGTACGGTTGGATTCCTTTTGACGACCCCTCCATTACACAGTAGTTCATGTGCCATTCTGACCCCTAGTTTGAGGTCGATAGGCTTTTCGATCCTTTTGTATAATTTTTTTTATTATTTTATCTTTAAATATTTGATTGGTTGGGGGTTGGGTTTTGCAATTTTTCTATGTATGGTGCTTCTAATTTAATAATTTAATAATTTAATAACTCGGATAACTGGTTTGAAAAGTTAACATGAATTGACATTGTTTTTCCCTTTTTAATTGGCTAAAAAATTGAAATACATTATTTGTTTTCCTTTTTGAAAATTTTTTTTCCTAAGCTATCATGATCTTTTTTTTTTTTAATTTTGATCTATTTATTATCGTTTCCTATTTTTTTATCATCTAATTAAAATAAAACCAACTTATTTGACTCAATCATGTCTATAACCAAAGTCATATATATTTTTTTCTTTTTTTAAAACTCGCTTGCAATACTTAAACATCATATTTTATGAAAACAAAATAATAGGACACCACGATGTAGTGCAAGCCCATATCTAGTAAGATACTCTAATTGGTGTGGGTATTTCACTATAGCAATCCATAATGAAATACCCAATTTGCCTTTCCATAACAAAACCACGAAACTTATTGTGGAGAATTCAATAATTTTGCTGGGGTCCATTTGTCATTGTCAAATTTAAAGGATAAAATTTAGTAAATTCATATTTAGATTGCACAACAAAATGGCTTTTCTACCCATAGATTCATAATTTTTTTAAAGCTTGTGTACAAGGGCATTTTTGTATTTGAATTTTTCTAAGAACAATAAAATAATTTAAATGCCCTTAAAATGGAATTTTCTTTAGCTTTCTTCAAGGTCTTTTTTGTATTTCCATTCTTGCTTTATTGTTACTATAAGGTTGGTTTAGGGGAAATTTTGTAATTTATTAAATATAAACATTATTAAAAAAACAAGTGATTGAGGCACGCATTGCACACATCAATGCGTGGGCCCCCCCACACCCTTCGAGCATCGTATAAAAGGGTCATCTAGTAACCAAGCATCGCCTTCCACAACGACGTTTGAATCTTCATGGCATCCCCTTAGTGATGAGGCATTGTGTGTGGCCAATGATCATCCAATTTGGCACCAACGACTTTTTCTCCCCTTTCTTCTCTCTCTTCCTTGATTTTCACACCTGTCCCTTCAAAAATTCAAAGCACCCCTTTACTTCAATTTGGTATTCCTTCGGATTTGGTCATGTTCTTTGAATTACTATTTGTTTTATTTAGAATAATTTATAAAATTAGATTTCATTTTTCAATTTCCCCCCTTTAATTTTTTCATCTTTCAAATTTGGTCCTTTTTTTTTATTGCTATATGTTTTAATTGAGATAATTTTTTAGATTGATTGTTTTACAATTTAATCCTTTTTGGGTTTTTTTCCTATCAAATTTGATTCTTATTATTTTTTATTGCTATTTTTTTCACATTGGTAATTTTTAAAATTTTTTTTATTTCGTCCTTCAATATGAGCTTCTTGATTTAGCTCGAGTCTAGGATTTCACAAGTCGCGAGTTTTAGAGATGAACCCAAATTTAGAAGGTTCACATAGGTGTGCTTGGTTTTTTTAAACTCATGTTTTGGACTTTAACAATTATTCAATTAGAGAATGGACTTTGTTATAGAATTTTTAAATTGATATTTCTTTTTTGATTTCGTCCTTCAACATTAGATTGGTTGATAATTTTTTTTTTAATTTCATCCTTCAAGGTTGGAAGTTTTTTTATATTGGGTTACATGATTTTCTTCAATTTCCTTTCTATTTGTTAATCTCAATCCCATCATTTAGACTGCAGGTTTAGCGAGTTAGCCTGAGTTGATTCAGATTTTTTTCAGGATTTTTTTTTAAGTTTAATATTTGTTATGCTCCATCCGTCAGCGTTAAGTTGTTTTAGAATAGAGCTTCACAATATTTTCTAGCTTGTATTTTATTGAGTTATCTCATTTGCATGATCTAGGTCGCAGAGTTTGGTTAGCTTGCCCAGTTTGCCGATTATTTTTTATCCTTTTTTTAAATGATTTTTTTTCAATTTCATCCATCTACATTTGATTTGTTTGGAACTACTAGACTTGAACTTTTTTTAATTTGCTTTCTATTATCTTATCCCGATCTCATGACATAACTTGCATATTTGGCATGTTTACTTATGTTGGCTCAGGTCAGTTTTTTTTTTTTCATTTGATTGGTTAAAATCTTAGCTTCGTTGCCTTTTTCATTTGATTGGTTAAAAAATATTTATTTTTAGATAATATTTATTTTTCCCATTTGATTTTACTAAATAAAATGTATGTGTATCTATTTCTATTATCATTTGGTTAAAAAAAAAAATGATTTTAATAGACAGAGTTATTGAACACAATTATGTAAATGACTTATGTTGCTATATCAAATATCTTGATTTACATTTGTCTCTTAAATTTTCAAGTTATGTCTTTAGTTATCAATGTCATAACCCTATTTGGGTTTCCCCCAAAATTATCCTTTTCTTTAAATAAAAACAAAAACAATAAAAAAATAAAAACAATAAAAAAATGAAAAAAAAGAATGGCAACTTGGCAAGAACCGGTTGAGAAGGGTTTTAAACGCATGGAAGAACTAAACTGAGATTTTTAACAAAATCAAGAACCCAATTGTACCCAAGATTGAAAGACAATACATATTCAATGCTCAATTAAATGATTATCAAATGAATTTGCATAAAAATTAAGTTTGAAGACTTAATTAGATTTTTAATAGGCTAATTCGATTTAAATACACGCCTAATTCAAAGTTTAATTGAGTTTAAGAATTAATTTGGGTTAAATTGAAAGAATTGATAAAGTGCAAGGAATTAATTAGACTTTTAATAGATAAAATTAATTTTTTTGAGGAATTATTGATAAAAAAATTAAATTTGGAAGCCTAAATCGGGCTCAATTGAGAATATTAGATTTTTAAAGGATCAAATTTAATTTTTATAAAGTCAATTGGATGAAATCAGGGGTTAAAATGCAAGAAAAATTAAAGTTTGGGGTCAATTAAGGTTTAAATTAAAGAAATTCAAGACTACGGATTTTTTTTGCAAAAAGCATGCAAATTCGGGGACCCAATTCGATTAAGAATATAGGTGAAATAAAAGAAATTAAAAGTTTGAAGGTCAATTGAGGAAGAAATTGAAATATCCAAAATCAAGGACCAAGTTGAGAAATGTGATAAATTCAGAGGATCATTTAAAAACTTTACAGGGGTAAAATTGAATTGATATTTAAAATCAAAATCCAATTAATGACCTAAGTGAACAATTTGAAAGATTAAGGGTTGAAATTAAAAGATATTTATGATAATTTAAGTCAAAACACCAAAACATTTTCGTTATATTTAAATGAAATAGTGCGTGTTGGCTATGTTTTAACCAAAACGACCTCGTTTTGGTCAATGCCTAGTAAAAACAATATAATAAAGCTAGATAATATGTCGTTTGACATTGTTCATTGTCTTCTTCCTTTGCTCTTGAAAAAGTTGATTGAGAGACCCTTTTTCATATTCATTTAATGCATCACTCATGCCACAAATGAGATAACAAACACACCTTTTGGTAGCCCTGAACTTGTACTACACCCTCAGTTTTATTCCCATCAATTTTCCACCTAAAGAATCATTGAAAAGTCCACCTGAATGGGTTAACTCGATTAGCTTTAACAACCTCATATTGCCAATACCAGGCCGTTGTTTTCTAACCAAAGGTTGGGATCCTTTTTATGCGAATCAAGGAACAAGATTCATGCCTAGATGGGACCTCGTGTCCCTCTTTCATTGCCTATAAATAGGAGTGAAATTTATGGAGAAATAAGGAAGAAAGCTGAGGGAGAAGCGAGGGAAAAAACCAGGAAAAAAGAAAAAAAAAAGACTACCCTCTTATATCAAACCAATAAAATCAAAACCAAAACTTGTCCTTACAAAAACCTACCTCTACTAGTTCAACTAAGAACCAAAACGAAGAGGCTTGTGAGAGAGACTAGAGAGAGACGCTCTCCTCAAAAGAGTGTCTCCTCATGTTTGCGTTCTGCTACTGTCGATCTCGAGCTCCTATCTTTATGTCATCCATGGATGACTTTTTATCCTTCCCTCCTCGGGTACAACAGCTTCTGCTGGTGAAGCCTTTGATCCAAACCATCATTGTACTCTTGGTTACACCTCCTTCCACCCAGACTCTTACCATCTAGAACCCAATCAAGCAGCAACAGAGAGCACAATGCGTGTCTTCCCCAAAGCCCTAATTGGTGTTTTGGTTGTTGTCTTCCTTGATGTACAGAATTTTGACAAAGATCTGGTGTTTTGTAGCCTATCAAGGGATGATTTTGATAGAGGTTTGTTCTTGTACCCCTTTCTGGCATGGAATCGGACTTTGCTTCCCCTGTTAGTGTTAATTGTCCTTTATTTACCGGAACCGAATCCCTCGGTTGGGATTTGTGCCGGTATAGACACCACTGAAACATCAGATGGCTGAATAACCATCTGATAAACCATGAGATTGTCCTCATGATATCTGGTTGGTTTGCTTTGTGTTTTTTAGTTTCTCTGCAAGTCCTGCTTGCTATGTTTTGTCTGCTGCTAAGGCTCTTCTCCTAACTTTGTTGTATTTATCTCTGCTCTTCCTAGAGGGCTTTGCTATAGATTTGTTTCTGTTGTGTACTGTTTGGTTTGCTGAGCTTCCTAAAGCTTACCGTTAGCCTTTCCGGTTTCTACTCTATATGATTTTGATTGGCTGGGGTGGTTGAGGTTCCATGGACTCACTCAATAGTTTTTGTTTTGTGGAATGTTTGATGTGAAGCATCATCTTCTTTCTACTTGGTTTGCTAGCTGATACAATTCTATATGTCTCCATGTGGTTTGCTAGAGTTGTTCCCTCTTTAGCATTATGTTACTGCTTTTTGCAGGGTTGTCAGTGGCTGCTGTTGTTCTCTTCAACTGCATGGATGGTTGGAGGACGTTAAGTTACTATTATATGCAGCTTGGTTTTCCTAAGACTAGTGAGGCTGACTACTGGACTCTTTGTCTGCTGCGCTGGTATGGTGGAGTTCCAAGCTTGTTTGCTCTTGCTTTTTGTTATGAGCTGTGTTTGCTGTGGAAGGCTCTCCTAACTCAGGGTTGTCTTTGTCTGGCTGCTGCTTAACGTAATGTTGGTATGCTGGAGTTGATGAGATTCCAAGCTTTGTTACTGTTGGCTTGTCTTATTACAGGTATGATGTGGGCTGTTTGGTTGCTGCTGAAGGTTCTCTTGGGATTACCTCAGGTTGGTGACACATCACACTTCATCACCTTTGCAGGATGCTGCTGATGTTGACTGCTAGGGTTGGTTTGTTAGAGTTGCTCTTTACTCTAGCGTTTATGTTATTGCTGAATGGTTTATGCTACTTGTATTGTCGGCTGTTTGTTTGCTAATTAAAGGCTCTCTTGGGTTTGCCTTTGGCTATTGTGGTTTGTTAAAGTTGGCTTCCCTCTCTGATCTTTGTGTTGCTGTTGTTTGCATGTTGGTTTGTTGGAGTTGATTGCTAGCTTATTTGAGTCACTTTTACTCTTTTCATGTTTGTTATGTTGATGCCTTCTCTGTTGGTTGCCCTCTGTAAGCAATATACAGAGAAATGTGTGGTCTGCTACTGCTATGTGCCTGCTCATTAATGTTGGTATTGTGCTTTGCTTCTACTTATCCTACTCTCCTACATGATGTACTTTGGCATCTTGGTGTTGTTTTTATTGTTCTTTTTTGTGCTGCTTTGGCGGTTGTGTTCTCAATCTTCACCTCTGTTGGGCTTGAAAAAGCTCACTGCTATCTGTGGGTCTCTAATGGCTATGCGTATTGTTGTTGGCTGCTTTGATGCTAGCTATGTTATCTGGTTGTTCATGTTTTGAGTTAGTTGTGTTTTAATGTAAGGCAATCATAGTGTCAAATGGTCATGTTTTGATGGCTATAATGTTCCTTTTGATTGTTTAATGGAGCATGTTCCTTTAGCCTCTATATGTACATGCCTGTATATTCTGACTTACTGGTCTCCAGATTAGTTTTGTTTTGATCTATAAAATTTCTTACATTCGATAAAAAAAAACAAAAAAAAAACCCTCACCGGCCATTACCTCAACCACACTATGAACCACTATTGTTTTTGCTCCTCCACTATTATTACTTGCAAAGCAATATCTCCAGGTCAGGTAAAATCTTTCCTCTTCTTCCCCTGGTTTCTTTGATGTTAGTTTATGTATAACAATATAATGTAGTGTGTGTCTGCGCGTTCACGCGTTGGTGGTAAGAGTATAAAATGCATGAAATCATGAAACATGTGCAATGGTTTATGGACGGTGTAACTTGATTTTTGGCAATCAATTTACCGTAAAATTTCCACCACTAGGTTGGACCGATGGTGGAAAAAAAAGGGGTTGGCCTCTTATTGTAGCCCAACCCATGTGGGTGGGCTGGGTTTTTTAAAAATGGCCTTTAGGTTGCTTGCCAGCTAAACAAAATGGGTTTAGGCCTTAAGCCTAGCTCATGTAGCCCTACCCAAACCTAAAAACGTGTTTGATACACCCCATTTTTTCTAAGAAAAATATATCTTGATTGGGTTTTTAAGATGTGTTTGCCAAACACTTCCTTAAAGCATTTTTAATGTCTCTAATTTTAGGCTAAAAGAGTGTTTAACAAATACGTCTTACTTTCTTTTAGCTTTAGTTTGTCTTTATTTTAGTATTTAGTCAAATAGGCTTTAAAATAGTTCAAAAAATCCAGTGACTATTTAAATTATTTGTAGGTCCCTATATGCCTTTTCAACAATTTTATCTAATATCATGCTGTAGACTTACATGATAAAATAATGACCCGATATTAAAAATATCTGGTTTTTCTTCAAAGTTTCAAAAAAAAATCAAAACATTTAACAAAATACAAAAAATATGTTTTGTTTACGCGCATACGACCAAATTCTAAAAGTCTTTTACATATATTTTCTAAAAACCAAAAACTATTTTTTTTTATCATGTTTTAAAAAATATAAAATGGATATTGTAACTAGTTTATAATTATCCATTAGGATTTATCCAAAATTTCAAAAATATCATAAAAAAATTTGTTTAATTAATATTTAGGGTATGAATGTTACAACGTAATGAGTATACAATGGCAAGACAAATGTAACGATTTGGATACTTCTAGTTGACTATGGAAAAAGATTGTGTTGACTATGTACAAAAATGTCATAAGTGTTAGATATATAGGGATAAATTAAATGCACCTCTGGCACCCTTATTCAATATGACCTTGCTTTGGCCTTTTAATATGTGGAGATTAGATGTCATATGACCAATCAACCCCTATTCATAGGCCAACTACAGGCATAAACTTATCTTGATGGCCATCAACTACTTCACTAAATAGGTAAAAGCCAACTCTTACGTGCATATGACATAGAAGGTGGTTAATAGATTCATTGAGAAGAATTTGATTTATCGTTATGACTTGCCAGCAAAATTGATAAGTAACAATGCTTAGAATTTTAATGGGAAGCTAATTGTCGAACTTTACACCAAGTGGAAGATTAAGCACTTTCATTCTTCTCCTTACAGATCCAATATGAATGGTGTTGTTGAGATAACCAATAAAAATCTCAAGAAGATCATCCAAAAGATCATAGTCACCTATAAGGATTGGCATGAGATGTTTGCGTACAAACTTCACGATTACCGCACCACAGCTAAAACTTCTATGGGTGCAACCCCTTATTCTTTGAAGTGGGAATGCCTTTATAAGTAGAAATTTCATCATTAAAAGTTCTTATAGATGTAGAATTAGAAGAATCAGAATGGATAAAACTGAAATTTGAGCAATTGAAACTGATCAGTGAAAAGAGACTAGCAGTCATTTGTCATCATCAATTGTAACAAAGCAGAATGGCCAAGGCATATAATAAGAAGGTCACACTAAGGGTTTAAAAAAAAAGACCTGATATTGAAAAAGATCTTGCCAACATCAGGAGAAGATTAGAGCAAATGGATGTCGAACTATAAAGGACCATATATGGTGTAAAAAACCTTTTCCGAAGGAGCCTTGATTTTGATGAAAATAGATGAAGATTATTTACCTAAGCCTATAAACTCGAATGTTGTAAAGAAGTACTATGCTTGATGTATTATGTCAATAAATCAATAAAAATCAAAGTTTGGTAAAAAATTCTTTAGTGTACTTTTCTTTTTTAAGAACTTTGAAAAAATATCCACATGATCTCATAGGCTTAAGAAAACCTCATTTTTGTGTCTTCATAAAATATCAAAAAGTTTTTGGGAAATCAAAGTTATTAGTACAAATGCAAATGTCAAATTGATGTTCATTTTTAACAAGCGAGTTTTGAGAATTCAAGTGATTTCCTAGTAAGGTGATCAAATGCTTAAAATTAAAAAATGAACCAGAAACCACTTAAATAACTTTGAAAGTAAGTTTTAGTTTGATTAATAATGATTCATAATTTAATTATAATGAAAATAATTTTGCATGACCAACCAATCATAATGAAAAAAAGCAAAGCTTACCAATCCTAAATGCATGCATTTAAAATTAGGAAAGACCATCTTTGATAATACCTTCACAATACTCAAAAATATCATTTGCAGTCCCTGTTTGAGCCTAGCAAGTCTTTATTGCAAATCAACTTTGACTAGGATCATACCTCATGCTAGTACGAGGATTTGAAAAGCAATATGACCGCATGAATATACAAAATAATCCTCAATGATTAAAGATGCCTAAATAAAGCTAGGGGCATGAAGAAATTCAAAGATTAAAAAAGGTTAAGCATGTCATACAAAATAAAAACAATGAGTATGATGATGACATTCAAGGCCAAATAGTCCAAACATTTGGGGCATGTCATACCATTTTGTAAAGCCAGTTCTAAAGTTTAGGAGGTCATCAACCAAAATGAAGGATTAAGAATGAGATTTAGTGATTCTTAGTCATGAAATCTCTTAAACACCTTTTAAACTTATAAATATCCTTTTGGTTCTTAGCCAAGAGCCAAAGCTTACATTTAGTGCTTGATAAAGTCCTTTCTAATAAAAAGCAAGCAATTTGGGTTGGTAAGCAATGTTATCTCGTGCAAAATGAGATCTTCAAAAGATTATAGTTATGCTTCATTATTCATACAAGTAAAATGAATGTTTCAAAGATTTTTCTTTTATCTAAAACTCTCGAGTTGAAACTCGAGTCCTTTGACCAACAAATCATGAAAATAAAAGGTCACCTCATATTTTTACAAAGAGAAAAACTTACACCAAAATCTAAAATTCAACCTTCATAAAACTTTGTCCATTGGAGTTGCTTGAATTTTTCAAAACATATTTGCTTTAAACTTGCATCAAAATGGTTTCTGCATTTGGAAATAACTTTAAAATTCTAAAGATTTTTCTTTAACATCAATATTTTGTAAGAACCAAATATCTTCTGCATAACATCATCTCTAAGAAAACCCTATCAAACAAAGCAAGATAAAATACTTAGAGGCATGATTAGACAGGGGGCAATTCAAGAAACCCAATAGGGCTTTCTCCATAATTCCTCTTCTAGGGAAGTATGAATGGGAAACAAGATGCTTAGATCCTCCAATGTCTTTTGAGGAAAGTAATTATGAAACAATCAACCGTTGAAGTAAAGGTCCCTACATAAGGGAGTATGCTGAGATCATCTGAGCTCGTCAAATGAGTCTCTCTTTCCCAAAGATTAAGTCTACAAGTCTTGGCTTGAGTAGGCAAAAGTGAAAAGGCCATGAAAACTTGCTACGAGGATTAAAGTTTTGAGAAACAAAGTTCATGAAAAATAGGGACCTATATTTCTCAGGTAAAAAAAAACATGCATAATGACCCCAAAGCATTACATTTTGCAGGGAGTCCAATGAAAAAATTCTCGACGAGTTCAAATTCTTTCAACGAAGAAAAACTATCGAAGGCTTAATCCATGTCAATGAAAAGGGAAAACAACCTTAATTTTCAAGATATGAGATCAGGAGAGACCTTGAAGGTTATGTGCATATAACTCTGAAGCATATCATTTCGAGTGTGCTTGTAAACCACTTACCTTTTTATAACATCTTTTAAACTATTTTCTTTTTAATGCATCTTTGAGCTCTCATTTCCTAAATAGCACTCCTTTAAGCCATGTTTTTCTCATTTTGAGTGCAACTTTGAGCCCTCACCTTTCAGATAGTGTGCATTTAAACCCTATCTCTTTCCTTCTAATTGTGTCTTTGAGCTCTTATCTCCTAAATAGTATGCCTTTGAGCCCTTTTATTTTTCTTTTTTAGTGCATATTTGAGCCCCCACCTTCTAGATAGCGTGTCATTGAGCCCTATCTCTTTTAAATGGTCCTTTTGGCACCATTTCCTTCTAAATGTGCTGCCATACCCTTACTTTTCGGATAGCACGTCATTGAGCCCTATCTCTTTTACATAGTACTTTTAGCATTATTTTCTTATGAGTGTGTTGTCATGCCCTCAACTTTCAGATAGTACATCATTGAGCACTGTCTCTTTTTCATAGTGCTTTTGATACTATTCCTTTTGAGTACGCTGTTATGCCCTCACCTTCTAGATAATACGTTGTCAAGCCCTATCTCTTTTACACAGTGCTTTCGACACCATTTCCCTCTAACTGTGTCATCAATTTCTCACCTTTTAGATAGCATGTCGTTGAGAACTGTCTCTTTTTCATAGTGCTTTTGATATTATTTCCTTCCGAGTACGCGCGCCTTTGAGCCCTATCTTTTTTACATATTGTTTTTTACATTATTTTCTTTTAAGAGTGCTTTTAAGCTCTTTTTTCTAACATTTTTGTTAGATCTATCATTCTTAGAGATATCTTTGAATATCCCACCATTTTGAAAAGGATTAAGCACTTCTTCATTTGACAAATCCACATCTTTTTCTTCCTTTTTTCTTTACAAGCTTGCAATCTAAAGTTATGAGACTTTATGTTCTAAGCATTATAAAGAGAAGACAATTGTCATAACTCAATTTTGGGTTTTCCCTAAAATTTTCCTTTTAAAATAAAAAACAAAAAATAAAAACAACAAAAAACTTGAAAAAAATGAATAGCAACTTGGCAAAAACAGGCTAAAAAGGGTTTTAAACGCATGAAGGAATCAAACTGAGATTTTGAACAAAACCAGGAACCTAATTCTACGCAAGATTGAAATACAATGCATAATCAATATGAAATTACATGATTATCATATGAATTTGCATAAAAATCAAGTTTGAAGACTTAATTAGATTTTTAATAAGCTAATTTGATTTCAATTACAGACCTAATTAAATGTTTAATTAAGTTTAAGAATTAATTTGGGTTAAATTAAAAGAATTGATTAAGTGTAAGAACTTAATTAGACTTTGAAAATATCAAATTAATTTTATTAGGGACTTAATTGGTAAAATATTAAATTTGCCTAACGCAGGCTCACTTGAGAAGATTGAAATTTTAGAGGACTAGATTTAATTTTTACAAACTCAATTGGATGAAATTAGAGGTAAAATCACAAGAAAATCAAAGTTTGAGGGTCAATTAAGGGTTAAATTGAAGAAATCGAAGATCAAGGACCTTTTTACAATAGACACATTAATTTGAGGACCCAACTTGGTTGAAAATAGGGGTGTAATCAAAGAAATTAGAAGTTTGAAGGTCAATTAAGCATGAAATTGAAATATTTAAGACCAAGGACCAAGTTGACAAACACGATACACTCATAGGGTCATTTTAAAACATTACAAAGGTAAAATTGAATTGATTCTTAAAATAAAAATTCAATCAAGGACTTAAGTGAACAATTTAAAAGATCGAGGGCTGAAATTAAGGATTTATAACTTAATTTAGATAAAAAAAAATACAAAAGGACATCGTTTCATTTAAATGAAACGATGCTTTTTGGCCACGTCTTAAATTTGAAAGCCTGACTCGGGCTCAATTAAAAAGATTTGAATTTTAGAGGACTAGGTTTAATTTTTACAAGCTCAATTGGATTAAATCAGGGGTAAAATTGCAAGAAAATTAAAGTTTAGAGGTCAATTTAGGGTTAAATTAAAAAAAATTCAAGACCAATAACCTTTTGCAATAGGCAAGTGAATTCAGGACCTAATTCGGTTGAAAATAAAAGTAAAATTGAAGAAATTAGAAGTTTTAAAAAATATTTAAGACCAATGATCAAGTTGAAAAACATGCTAAACTTAGGTCCTTTTAAAACTTTGCAAGGGGTAAATTTAATTGATTCTTAACATCAAAATTCTATTATGGACCTAAGTGAACAATTTGAAAGATTAAGGGCTGAAATTAAATGAGGGGTTTATGACCTAATTTAGGCCAAAACAACATAATTTTGGCCAAAACGACGTGTTTTTAAAATGGTATTGTTTCGATCAATGCCCAATAAAAAAAATATAACCAAATGACATGTCACCTTTTCATTTGGTCCTAAAAAGTTGACAATAAGACCTTTTTCATAGTTATTTAATGCAACACTAACGCTCTAAATAAGATAAAAAACACATTCTCTAATAACCCTGAACTTGTACTACACCTTCAGCCTTATTCTTGTTGATTTTCCATTTAAAGAACCGTTGAAAAGTCACCCTAAATAGGCTGACTTGATCAGCTATGACAACCTAGTATTAGCATTACCTGACTATTATTTTCCAACCAATGGTCAGGATTCTTTCCAAGCGAATCAAGGGCTAAGATTCATGTCTAGAAGGAAACTCATATTCCTTTTTTATCCCTTATAAATAAAAGTGAAATTCATGAAGAAACAAGGAAGAAAATTGAGGGAGAAGGGAGGGAAAAAACCAGGAAGAGAGAGAGAGAAATGACCACCCTCTTGCATCAACCAATAAAACTAAAACCAAACCTTCCAATTACATATAACTACTCCCACCAGTTCAACTAAGAAGCAAAAAAAAAAAAAAAAAACCCTCACCCACCATTCCCTCAACCACACCGTGAGCCCACTATTGATTTTACCCCCCCTCTCCCACTATTATTACTTGGAAAGCAATATCCTCGGGCCAAATAACATCTTTCCTCTTTTCCCCCGATTTCTTTGATGTATGTTTATGCGTGAGAATATAATGTAGTATGTGTGTGTGTTGGAGTTAAGAAGATAAAATGCATGAAACATGTGCAGTGGTTTATGCATAGTGTAACTTGATTTCTGGCAATCAATTTGCCAAAAAAATTCCACCACTGGGTCAGGGCGGTGGTGGAAAAAGAAAGGGTTGGCCCCCATTTCAACTCAGCCCATGTGGATGGGCTGCTTCATAAAAAAAAGGCTTTTTGGTTGTCTATTGGCCTAACAAAATGGGTTTGGGCCTCAAGCCTAATAAGCCCAGCTCATGTAGCTGGGTTAAGCTTAAGCTAGACCTAAAAATGTGTTTGGCACACCCTATTTTTGCTAAGGAAAAAGTGGCAGTATGTGGCAAACACACTCTACTACCTTTTTTTTTAGTTTTAATTTGTTCTTATTTTAGTATTTAGCCAAGTAAACCCTAAATTAGTTCTCTTAAAAAAAATCATGATACTAGAATGATGACTTCTTTAAAATTTTAGTAGAGTGCACTGAGGGTGATGTTTTTTTTTCTTGCAAAACTAGTCCCCTTACCTAGATTCTCGCAGACTAATAGGTTTTCCAAGAACAATAATGCTAGATGACGACTCATTCACGATCATAATTTTATGATTAATCTCAAAACCCTTTCAATTCAAGAGAAAAACCTGTCATTTGATGTCCTGCACGCTGTTATAATCATTAATAATTTTTTTATTTATTAATATAAATAATTCTTAAATTATTTAATTAAATATATACATATTTTATTTACATTTAAGATTTTTTTATAAAAAAATATGCATATTCAATTTTCTTTTAAAAAAAATGATGCGGAGCGCAATTGAAATAATTAGTAATAAACTTAAAAAAGTTGAAACAAAGAAGAAGAAAGTTTTTAGATTATCAACAGGATAATAAGACCAGAGGAAGTCGAGCTGTAAATCTGCCACGTACTCAAATTCTATTCCAACTTCCAAGTCCTCAACAAGGGAGTGGTCTCTCCTTCTCCCTCTCCCACGTCGTCAACGTCAACAACAAAAAGTCAATCAAATATCAATTTCCTCACCCACACACAGAATGGATCGATCATAACCAAAATCTCCTCTATCAATAATCCTTAACGAAAAATAATAGCAGTAATTAATCTCTTTCTTTCTTTGCAATTTAATCCAAACCCAAATCCAATCTTATGTCTAAATTATTCTATCATCCAACGATTAAATTGCTGAAAATTTTAATTCTATTATTATTATTTTTAGGAGGAGATTTTGGTTCGAACAATAATAATAATTATTATTATGTTGAGGCTTTCAAGGTACCTTTTAGGGTTAAGG
>Ga0325404_1002563_pt1 | contig 19458 bp, 10 predicted proteins | sample PopdelMetagenome_18_FD_205664 | JGI IMG/M metagenome (GOLD analysis project Ga0325404, IMG submission 205664) | Populus deltoides microbial communities from Bellville, Georgia, United States - Xylem-Control-R1 | ecosystem: Host-associated > Plants > Phyllosphere > Stem > Wood/Secondary xylem... | reverse complement strand
GTGGCGCATGAAAATTGAAAAAGGAAAGGAAGGTCTGTGGGGGAAAGCTGCAGGAAAAAAAAGACTCTGTTGGGGAATGGAAAAAGAAAAAAAGGTCTGTGCGGAAAGCTACACCACGCCTTTTAAAGTATTACTTAACTTTAATGGAGGACTGAAAATTTAGCTGCGTGCACACTCACCTGCCGACAAAGTTTCCAAGCGTCCTTTAAAGTTGATGGAAAGATTGATAGTGCGTTTCTTCGTTGTCGTTTATTCCTTTACAAGAAAGATGCATTATTAAAAAATTGATTTGAATCATTTCCGGAGAATATTTGTAAGATATTTGAATCAAATCCACAAGTATATTTGTACATAATAATCCCTGTAAAATATTAAATCTTCATTTTAGCCCTTTAATGTTGATTCATGGACCTATCTTATTTATATCTGTGGATAATATTTTATAGAAAAAAATCACCGATCAACCTACAAATATCTTAGGCTCATCGTCCCACTAAACATGAGAGGAAAAAAATTTCAGTACCAGAAATTCACCAAAAACCAACAAAATTACCTGACGGAATGTTATTGTTGGTAAATTGTGGTAATAATTACCGACAACCACTATTCCATCTGTATTTCAGTTGGTATATACTGACGAATTTATTCCGTCAGCATATATCAATTAAATTACTGATAGAATACATAGAATTTGAAAAAAAAAATGGTTCGATGACGTGGAAGCTTTTGCTGGCGATTTTACCAATAGACTTACTAAGAAATTCAAAACGGGATCTCCATACAGTGACATAACTAATTTACCATTAAACTTACTGACAGAATCACCAATAAAATAAATTCATCAATATTTTCATCGTTAAGAGCTAATATATAACCACTCTGTCGACAAAACGAGTAGTAGGAAAACGTGCATGAGTTTTATTATGTGTCATCTGTAAACGAGTAGGTCATTTTAAATTTTATATATTTACAGTCATTACCATATGCATTTATGTTCACATTTATATATATTATAGTAATTGTCATATGCATTTATTAGAAAAACTGTATTAACTTATTTTTTTAGGAATTGTTTTAATATTTGTCTTTTTTATATCTTAGTATTGACATATATTTTGTACTATCTGAAAGAATTGCAAACTCTGTGGTTTCTTGTATATATTAAGAAGGCTGTAATATACGTGATTTATACAGTTTGCAGAATCTATTCTAGGAAAGTAAATAATCTATTCTAAGAAGGTCAATCACAATAACTGTGATTGCCTCAATCTCAACAAATACAATAGGAAACAGTAAATACAATTGGAAGAGATGCTATTACAATAGTTTTCCAATATCTTTCCTTTAACACTCCCCCTCAAGTTGGAGTGTGAATGTCGATTACTCCCAACTTGCGAAGATGGGACTGGAACAGGGGTGCAGGCAGTGGCTTGGTGAAAATGTCAGCTACTTGGAATTGTGTTTGCACATGAGCTGTCTTGAATTCGCCATTTTGAATTTTCTCACGAACGGTGTGGCAATCCAATTCGATGTGCTTGGTTCGTTCATGGTAAACTGGATTGGTTGCAATATAGAGTGCAGCTTTGTTGTCACAAAGTAAGGTGGCAGGTTGTCGATGGCTTACTTGTAGATCCTGTAAAAGGTATCGCAACTAAGTAAGTTCACAGGCGGTGGCTGCCATAGATCGGTATTCAGCTTCGACGGACGACCTTGAAACAGTAACTTGTTTCTTGCTTTTCCATGATATAAGGGACCTGCCAAGAAATATACAATATCCAGTAACTGAGCGCCTTGTAAAAGGGCATCGTGCCCAGTCTGCATCGTAATATGCAGTCAAGTGCAGTGGCCCATTCGAGGAGAATAACAACGCTTGGCCGGGAGCTCCTTTGAGGTAATGAAGGAGCCGACGTGCTGTGTCAAAATGGTAATTCTGAGGTTCATGCATAAATTGGCTAAGTGTGTTCACTGCATATGTGATTTCGGGCCTTGTAATGGTAAGATAGATTAATCGTCCAATAAGTCTCCGATAACATGTAGGGTCTTTAAGGGGGTCACTCCCTGTAGGCATAAGAGCAACATTTGCATCCATAGGAATCTTCTCAGGTTTAGCACCAAGCAAACCTGCATCTTCCAAGATATCCAGTGTATGCTTTCGCTGGCAAAAAGAAATGCCAGATTTGGATCGTGCAATCTCAACTCCAAGGAAGTATTTTAAAGGGCCGAGATCTTTAATTTTGAAACGGGTGCTGAGGAAATGTTTAAGGTCTCGGATGACAGCATCATTATTCCCAATAATTATAATATCATCAACGTATAACAAAATGACAGTGAAAGATTTGCCCTGTGTTTGTGTGAACATTGAATAATCGACTTTAGATTGAAAAAAACCAATGTGTTGTATGGCAGATGAAAACTTACAGAACCAGCTTCGGGACGCCTGTTTCAAACCGTATATGGATTTATGGAGGCGACAGACCGTGTGCTCCCCTTGACGCCGATACCCTGGCGGTGGAAGCATATAGACTTCTTCATGGAGGTCGCCGTGCAGGAAGGCATTGTGCACATCCATCTGATGCAGGGGCCAATTGCAGACAGTAGCAACAGTAAGGAGACAACGAACAGTGATGAGCTTAGCAACAGGGGCAAAAGTTTTGGTGTAATCGATGCCCTCAGGCTGGGTGTAGCCCTTGGCAACCAAGCGGGCTTTGTATCTTTCAATGGAACCATTAGACTGGTATTCAACCTTGAAAACCCACTTACAACCGATCAGACGATGACCAGCAGGCAAGGAAGTGAAAGACCAGGTGTTGTTCTCCTTCAAAGCTGTGATTTCAGAATTCATAGCGGCGACCCATTGAGGGTGATGTCGTGCCTCCTCATAGGAGCTAGGTTCAACCAATTGAGAAATATGATTGATAAATATACGATGAGGTGCAGAGAAATTGGAGTGAGACACATACCGAGTGATGGGGTAACGGGTGCCAGACGTGTCGGAGGAGGGATCGGCAGAAGCAAGTAGAGCGGCATGATGAGCTTGGTAATCTTTGAAGCGGGTAGGGGGTTTTATGGGGCGGCTGGATTGGCGAATGGGCAGTGGATGGGCGGCCATGGAAGGAGTGGGGGATGTAGAGGGAAGGTGTGGGATGATGGATGAAGGAGGTGAGGATAGGCCAGTGATGGGTGTAGGTGGGGTGGGATTGATGGGAAGCAGGGAAGGAGGAGGGGGACTGGAAGGGGAATTAGGGAAGACTGGTTGGGGCGGTGGGGCTTGGTTAGGGATGGGTGCAGAGAGAAGTAATGGGTCAGGGGAGGGGTTGGGTAGCACAGTAGAGTCATCCTAGGTTTCGGGCGGGGATGTAGAGAAAGGGAATATGTATTCATGGAAAACCACATCTCGGGAGGAAATTTTTTTTTTGTATGGTAAGGTCATAAAGACGGTAGCCTTTTTTACCGAGGGGGTAACCAAAAAACACACATTGACGAGCCCGTGCATCAAACTTGTGTTTAGGGAGAAGATTGGTGGCATAACACAAACAGCCAAATACTTGCAAAACAGAGTAATCGGGAGATCTGTGATGTAATAGTTCAAATGGTGATTTGTGTTTGAGTAAGGGTGTTGGAAGACGGTTTATAAGATAACATGCAGTTTGTAAACTTTCCCTCCAAAAACACAAGGGAATGTTGGCTTGGAAACATAGTGTCCTACCAACATTTAAGAGATGACGATGTTTTCTCTCGACAATACCATTTTGCTGGGGTGTATATGGACATGAGTGTTGGAAATGAGTGCCTTTGTTTTGAAAGAAAGATTGGAGAGACATAAATTCACTCCCATTATCAGAACGCAAGGATTTGATAGGAAGGTTGAACTGGGTGTGGACCCAAGAAAAAAATGATTGAATTACCCTTGTGTTTCCGATTTAAAATTTAGAAAATGGATCCATGTAAATCAGGTAAAATCATCCACAATGGTTAAGAAATATCGGGCACCAGTATGAGTATGTATTGTATTTTGTGCGGTCCCCAAATATCACAATGAATTAAATCAAAAGGTGCAGTGAACGATTTTGAAGTAGATGCAGAGAAAAATAAACAAGTTTGTTTTGCTAAAGGGCAAACATCACAAACATGATTTGGATCACAGACAATTTCTGGAATTTTATTTGAAAGTAATTGAATAGGGGCGTTGGATGGGTGGCCCAAACATTGGTGCCAAAGATGGGAGGTGTGGTGGACATGGTGAGCTAGATTTGGATTTTGGGTAGCTGTGAGGTAGTAGAGGCCATTAAATTGCTTGCCCAGGCCAATCGTCCTCCTCGTGGTCACGTCCTGCATAATACAAAACTTATCAAAGAAAATCACAATACACTGCAATCCTCGTGTCAATTTGCTCACAGATAATAAGTTCACATTGAATTGAGGGACATTAAGGACTCCATCAAGAGTTATTGTTTCAGATACTTTAATGGACCCAACGTTGTGAATTTCTGCTTTTCCTCCATTGGGTAACCCAACAAAATCATGAGGAGCATGAAGCATGTTAAGTGTAGGTGCAAAACATGAAATGTGATCTGACGCTCCACTGTCCATTATCCAGTATATATTTGAATGTGGGTTATGCTGTGATAGATTGCAGGTAGGTGTAACAGTACCTGTTGCATGTGCACGTGAAAAATTACCGGATTGGTTGTGCAGGAGAGCAATCAATTGATTATATTCTTCGGTGGTGAAAGTTGGACTTTCATTTGGCTTACTGTCATGCAGTCATGCATTAAGGTGGAATCCCTATCAACAGTGTAGGCAATGGGTCTCTTATTCTTTGGCTTAACATTCTTTCCATGTAACTTATGGCCCACAGGAAAACCATTGACATAATAACAATTTTCCACCGTGTGGGTGTCTCCATCACAATAAGAACAATTGAGAAACTTCTTCTGATAAGGACCGTGCTTCCCTTCTCCATGACCAACACCAGGGGATTTTGTTGCCATTTGATTCCCGGGTCTTGTACCACCTATGATGTAGCGATTGGTCTGCATAGCATGGGGTCCGATCTGCCGATTTGCCACATCCATTTGCCGCTCGTGTTGGATGATTAAGCCATGAACACGCCGTGTGTCTGGGATCGGTGACATCATCAGGATCGACCCACGCATTGTTGAGTAAGCTTCATTAAGACCCATTAGAAACTGCATGACTCTCTCCTTTTCTTCTCTTGAGGCTTGTGTTTTGGAACCCTTGCAGGCGCATATGATGGGTTTATGGGAGGAATCTAATTCATCCCATAGAGTCTTGAGTTTAGTATATTATTCTGAAATTGTGAGGTTCCCTTGTCGATGCTCAGCGATTTCTTGGCGGATTTGGAAAATCCTGGAGTCATTGCTTTGTGAGAATTGATCCTTGAGGTCATTCCATACCATAAATGCACTAGTGCAGTAAAGCACACTGCTTGCAATATCAGGATTCAGTGACTGTAAAATCCATGGCAGCACCATGTCGTTGCATCTCTGCCAAACAGCGAATTTGGTATCGGTGCTTGCTGGAGGTGTAATGGTTCCGTCAATGAATCCCAGCTTGTTTTTGGCACTCAAGGCAATATGCATTGAGCGGCTCCATTGACCATAATTGTGTCTTTCAAGAGGCTTGGAAACGAGAACAAGACCTGGTGAGTCTGAACTATGTAGAGTGAGTGAGTCGGTTGTGTTGTCATCCATGTTTATGTTTTGTGTTGGTTGATTTTTTGTGGTGGCAGAAGGTGTGAATAGGTTCACCAATACTGGTGCTCTGATACCATGAAAGAATTGCAAACTCTGTGGTTTCTTGTATATATTAAGAAGGCTGTAATACACGTGATTTATACAGTTTGCAGAATCTATTCTAGGAAAGTAAATAATCTATTCTAAAAAGGTCAATCACAATAACTGTGATTACCTCAATCTTAGCAAATACAATAGAAAACAGTAAATACAATTGGAAGAGATGCTATTACAACAGCTGTCCAATATCTTTTCTTTAACACTATCATATACAAAAAGAAAATATTCTTATATGAAGTTAAGTCTTTTTAATTTGACATGTATAATTTTTGAAGGAAAGATAATAAATTTAATAATTAAAAATATTTTTTTTTCAATACATGTAATGATTAGTAGAACTTAAGGACTTTTATCATATGAAGTATTTTGTTGGAAAAAATTAACACCAGAGCAGTATTGACATCTTTGATGCTGTACGAAGACTACAGGATACTTTGTGCTATACAAATTATTTAATTTTACTGTATTCTTCTACATGGTTGTGATGGTATAATGTGATTTTTCACTCATTTTCATTTTCGCTTATTTAGATGAGAAATTAATGTTCTTTAGTCTCTAAATTATCTTATCTAGGGTTGATTATAAAAGCTAAATAATCAGCATACAAATTAAGATATAAAAATGATAAGTAATTAGATTGAATTTAAGTTAGAAATAAACGGTAACCTTGTAATGATAATTTTAGGTACTTTCAGTGTTTTTTTCATCTCCAGCTCGTGTTTTCTTTTGCGATATGTTGTTTTCACATTATTGTCATATGCTTCAATGTTCTTCGCCAGCTCAGAGATATATTGGAAAACGAATTTAACCTATTATTATTATATATAAAACCTTCGAGGAATTGTTTTTTTTAGATGATGAAGCTAGCTTAATTTCACTAGCTGTTTTTTGTGTGCCTATATATCAACATAAGTAAGCAAATAAAATGTCGAGGACCATGTGAGGCATGATTGACATGTTTATAAATAGTAAGAGAACCTATAAAAAATCAGATACAAATAATTAAAAAGTCCTTTAAATAGAAATTAAAGTCTATCAAGAAAGGATAGAATCAAAGTCCTTATCAAATGAAATCAAATTAAACAAATAAAATCTCACATGTTAAAACTTTCAAGCTCATATAAGTATATTATATCCCTCCAAAATAAGTTCAAGATCAAGCACAGAAGGTTATAATATTCAAATATCACTCTTAATTAGAGAATTTATACACTTAAAGCATATATCATGACTTTAAAAATCAGTTAGAATTCTTAGTGATTAAAATATTATATATCGATTTTAAATCTTTTAAACCGTAAAAAATATAAAAATACTTTGTTATTTCCTATCTAAAAACCCGATATAGAAGGACGATAACATACAACATATGTGCAACACAGCCTCTTGTTCTCTTTTTCTATGGAAGTTTATATTTGGTAATTCCGTGTATATTATTTTTTAATTGAAAATTCATTAAAATAATATATTTTTTTTAGATTTTTTTAACATTAGTATATTAAAATTATTAAAAAATATTAAAAAATTATTAATTTAATACTTTTTGGATAAAAAATAATTTTGAAAACAGATTTTTTTTAAAAAAAAACTCCCGAAGTTTTTTTTGCCTCATGCATCGAAAAAAGAATCTATTGAGTGAGTGAGGGCTAAAAAGAAGAGAGGGTCAGAAGATAACTTAGTCAAAATAATGTCGGCAAAACGTGCATGTCATGTAGTCATTTTCGGTGATAGGTCATTTTCACCTTTATATTTTTGTAGTCATTGCATATTTATGTTGACATTTATATTTATATATTTATAGTCACTGTAATATATATGCAGTTATGTTCATGACAGCTAGAGATATATATTTAAAAAAATGGATTAACTTACTTTTTAAAAATTATATTAACATATTAATTAGTTTCTTTTCAAATCAGAGATACTTTATATATATATATATATATATATATATATATATATATATATATATATATATCTTAGTATTGACATATATGTTATATTGCCATATATAAAAAAAATTATATGAAATTGATTTTTTTAAAATTTTGACAGGTATAATTTTTGAAGGTAATATTACCAATAAAACCCTTTCAATACATTAATGATTAATAAAACTTAAGGATATTTTTATCATAAAAAATGTTTCCACACATTATTCATTTTTTTATCTAATAATAATAATAATAATAATAATAATAATAATAATAATAATTAATATTAATATTATTATTATTATTTTCTTATAAAATGCCCGTGATGATCAATGATTAAACTAGCTTTAACTAGCTGTTTTTGTGTGCAGGAAATAAAAGGGCAGGGACCATATGAATGTTAGCCAGCTATTTTTGTTTCTATATGTCTAGCTTGTGTTGCATGTTATTTACTCATAATTTGCATTTTTATTTATTGTTTAAATTCGTGGATGTCTTAATTAGATCTAGGATATGAGACTAATTTAGTTCTATTTATGGGGTTTTTTTTCTTGATTTTGAATTTATTTTTATTTTTGATAGGCTGGCAGGATGGTTTTAGAACTAAGAACCAAATTTATTATTAGGTAATGAGCGCAGGTTTAAATTTGAAAATGGTTTCAAGTCCTTGTCCTTTTTTTAATGGGTGTTTGGAAACGCGGTTGTATTCTTGTTTTAAAAAATTAATTTTTTTGTATGTTTTGGATCGTTTTGATATGCTGATCTTAAAAATAATTTTTAAAAAATAAAAAAAATCATTTTGATACATTTCGACATGAAAAACACTTTGAAAAGTAACCACAATTACACTCCCAAACAAGCTATTAGACCCCAACGCTTATTTAGATTAGAAATTATTGTTCTTTAGTCTCTAAATTATCTTATCTAGGGTTAATTATAAAAAGCTAAATAATCAACATACAAATTAAGATATAAAAATGATAAGTAATTAGATTGAATTTAAGTTAGAAATAAACGGTAACCTTGTAATGATAATTTTAGGTACTTTTAGTGTTTTTTTCATCTCCAGCTCGTGTTTTCTTTTGCGATCTGTTTTTTCACATTATTGTCATATGCTTCAATGTTCTTCACCAGCTCAGTGATATATTGGAAAGCAAATTTAAGCTATTATTATTATTATTATTATATAAAAAACCTTCGAGGAATTGTTTTTTTCAATGATGAAGCTAGCTTTCACTAGCTGTTTTTGGTGTGCCTATATATCATCAAGATTAGTTTTATATTATTATTATATAAAATGTCAAGGACCATGCGAAGATCAACTCATTATTTTGATTTATAGGTGTATTGAAAGTGTTGCATGTTATTAATTTACTTATAATTTATAGTTCTATTTGTTTAAGTTTATGTATATAGATCTAAAACTAATTGTATTCTAATTATGGCATTTTCTTGATTTTTTTAACTTAATTTTTTTATTAAAGAGTTTATCTTTCGTGGTATATCAGGCGGAATAGGCCTGCAGCCCATGACTTCCTAGTTTGAGCTATTTTTCCATTGTAATTGAGTTTTGGTTTTTTTTAATTTTTTTATTTTTATTGTTGATGGGTTGGCCAGGACAATTGTGGAGCTGAGCACCGAATTTATTATTAGGTAATAATGAGCTAGGTTTATATTTGAAGATGGGTTCAAGTCCTAGCTTTGTCCTTCCTAATTGTCTTGAAAGCAAAGACTAAGTACAAACACTTGAAATTCCTCTCAATCACAAGTTGAAGTTTATGGAGGAAGGAAATCACCAAAGTCTTGTTAAACAAATCAAGTCAAATAATAATCTCAGCTTTCAAGCTTGTATGAAGATCTCTCCATCAAAATAAAGCTTAGAAGGTTCGAAGATCCATATCAAAATAAAGTTTGGACTGTTTTCTTTTTCTACCTTCTATGATCAGTAAGCCAATTTATAGTCATGATGAGGGGATCATAAATGTAGAATAGAGGCCCGCCGTGAGATAATAAAAAAATTGGTTCTTTTTCTACCTTCTAAGATCACTTCCTGCCTCTTATCTGTCGTTGTTCATATCTTTGAATTTCATGTTTTTGTCTAATTCATTGTTAGTTAAACTGGGGATATTGAAATGGAGATATCATTCCTTAATTTTCCAGCTTCATTTAATCAGAAGATGATCTTAAAAGAAGAAAATATTGAGGGGGAAAGGACATCACATAGGGCACAAGTACAAACTCAATTTTAGGACAACACAGCAAGGAATTGATACAATATTATTAGTTCAGAACTACACAAACCCAAAGTTTAACTGCAATTTAACAATAATAATCCAATCCATCATTACGAAGGAATAATAAAACTAAGCAAGATAAAATCCTAGAATAATGATTTTACGGAAGTTATAGTCTGTATCAAAGTGAGCATCAGGAGGATAGCAGCTGCAACAGTTCCCGTACCTCTCCAAACATTGGGGAAATATACAAGTTCCAAGGTTGCCTTCATATGGTTCCAGAGGTTATCATAGTGGGCATTCATCTTTGTACACATATCACCATTATAAGTATAAGGGTCACTAATATTTTTGCAAAGCTTGTTAATCATAACTGAAACTGCAGCATCGTTACCTAGCCTGTGGGTAATTATTTTATTTCCGACTAGCAAACCCACGTCTTCTGCACTGTCGATAAGATGATCCATAAACTTAATGTAACTGCATACGTTAGCTTCATTCTGGTACAAGCACTGCTCCAAGGCCATGATATTTCGTACAGCACGTTCGAAGTGGTAATCAACTTCCAAGTGTGGTATTGTCAACACTCCTTTCTCAAATGTTATGTTAAGCAAACAATTGTCTTCGGTGACCTCAAACTTGACTCCTGCCGCGCGAAGCTTGACAGCACTATACCTCAGCATGATAGGCTTACTGGCTCCATTCAGCTTCCTGGCTCCATTCGGCTGCTTGTATCCATTCAACATAAAATTTCTTAGTAAATCAGTGAAATGTCTGCTTTTCTTTACACTCTCGTTGGTTTCTACCTTTTTTAAGAACGTGTAATTTTTAGAATGAGAGGTAAGAAGATCGAAAAAAGGAGTGGCTGTTTGATCTTGGCGAGCACGATTGTACTTGTCATATATTTGCTGAATAATGAAGAAAGGTAGTTGGTTTTCAAGTAGTATCAAGTCTTCTCGTAAGTCCAATATCGTCCTAGGCTCAAAACTGTGAGGACCTTCATCATTATTCGAATATTCCTTCATAAACTCAATGATGAAGACAGCATCCAGCAGGACCATCTCTATGAAATCACTTTTCCTCGTTGGTTTGAATTTCTCTGAATAACAGTCTCGGAGACGGTCTTCTTGATTCTGAATGCTGCTCATAATATCTCTTATTTTCTCCTTATCCATCCCAGCCCGTTCAATAAACTTTTTGTAATATCTCAATTTCTCGTTTTCCATGACCTGTCGTTTTGTATGGTCGCGGTGAAGAGGACCTATTGAAATCAGTAGTGGAGAGTAGGCTTTCCACTGTACATTTTGAACCCGTTTGGACACCCTGTAGATACAACAGTACCCAGAACAGTCCGATTGAGAGGGCAACCGTTTCAGCTTAGAATCCAGCTGTGCAAAAAGTTCTCCAGTCATCTTATTTTCTGAAGCACTTGGCTTATCCTCTTCCATATTTAATGCTCTTCCCTGTTCAATATCGCTTCCCATGTTTGAAGCACTTGCAATAAATTTATCCTTTTCCAGTCTGCAAATTCGGTGAAACAAACCAAGAATGAATGGAAGGCATATATATATATATATATATATAGTTTAATTTTTAGTTTTTTCCCCTTAGAATAATGCAGTTTTTGAGATATATTTTACCAAACTAACATAGAAATTTCTATGTTATTTCACAAAATTAAAGCACTTTTTCCCATACAGTTACATGACTACATTTGTCCATGTAAATTTTTAGAGCAGTGCTACAAGAAAATTTCATATGAACTGTAATAATAACTCCGTTTGAAAATGTACTCAATCGATTTAGTTAATTATCACTTAACTCGTGAATTTATATAAAAATTTAATATAATTTGTTTGCATGCATAGTAATTAATTTTCAAATTTTTAAATCCCGACTATATAGTTGAGGAACAATATTATTGTTTTTTAGAAGGAAACTATAAATTTATTTAATTGTTTTTTTATCATATCTGGTTCCTGTTTGGTTGCATAGTTGAGTAACAATATTAGTGTGTAGAATTTGGATAATGGGATACGATCAATCTTAAATTGATATAATTGAAAAGGAAATGGATGATCCATGTTGGTGGGACCAATATTAGGTGTAATAAAAAGAGAGAGGAAATTAATAAATAATGGTTTGAAAGACAAACTGTCCTGGTGTTGGAAAAAACAGTAATTTTTTCTTTTAGTTAGTTTGCTAATTGACTAAATCTTATTAATATTTCCCTTTAATTACTATAAAAAAAATAGTGTTGGAAAAGAAATAACAGAAAGAAGAAAATATATAATCATGCTCTAAAAAACTTGTATCACTGTAATCATATTAAATAATAAAAAACCATGTTCTTTATTCATTGCCTAAATATACTTTATTAACTCTTTTTTTCTTATTTATTAATATAATTAATATTTATATAGATTAGGTTGATGACCCAAATCCATCGATTCCTTCACCTGAAAAATGATCAGCTAGGGCTCGAGTTTTTTTATTATTGTATTTGTGTTTTCTAGGGTCTCTTTTTGCTTGCTTCATGTTGTTTTTTTCGATGTATTGTATTTGTTTCGGCTGACCCCTGGTTATTGTTTTTGCCTTTTCGAGGCTTTAACTCAGAATTTTAAAAATATTCAATTAAGTTACACCATTTACAACCTAGCTTAGGTTCTCAAAAATATTTTTTTGACATAATATAAAATATACAATATAAATTTAAATTATAAATTCAAATCGTAAAATTATAAAATCATAAATAAAATATTTTAACTAATTATATATTAACAATTCCAGTTAACTAGTAAATAATAATATAACACAATTAAAATAAAAATCAAATAAACAATACAAATATCCAAATATCTTAAAATACATATATAATTCAAAAAAATTCATACATGGTTTAAATAACTTAAAAATATAATATAATACAATTATGTTAATAAAATTTCATTAAATAAAAATTAACAAACTTAAAACAAACAATGTATTGTTATGTCATGTAAACTAAACATATTTTCATTGCTTTTATCTTAACTTTAATCTTAACTTGCTAGGCGATGTTTGTGAGATGTGTTTTATAATCTTTTTTTTCTTTCTTAGGACACAACTATGTAGTGATGGTGTTTCTATTGATGACTAATAAGATTATATGCTTTTCTTTTCTTTTTCTTATTTTAGGTGAGTATTAAATTCTATGCTCTCCCCTTTTCTACCGTTGATCCATATTCACTTCTAGTTTAGAAAAAAAAAACCCCATTTTTGTTTGTTTGTTTGTATCTCAGAACTAAACCAAAACATTTCTCATGACCATGAATCTAGAAAGGCGATCGGGTGCTGGTAATGGGTCGCTATCAAAAAATAGTGGTGGCAATGGCAAGGTTGTTTCTAGATCTACTGCAGGAAAGAGATCTCCTCCAACACCAGAAAATATTAATAGAAAGATGTCTAGCTCTAGGTCAGCAGCAAAAGATGAGAAACCAAATGGATCCATAGTAGTATCTGATCATCAAACGAGGCAAGTTGATTCCACTCAGGCTCAATCAGAAAAGGAAGCCGGGGTTACAAATAGCAACCCTGCCTCGGTACCAGTAGTAGCTAAAGGAGGAGAAAATGTCAAACTCATGAAGTCGGTCCGATTTTACCGAGTTTGGCTGATTTTGAGCGAGTTTAACTAATTTTAAGCGAGTATGATCAATTTTAAGTTTTTAACCTGATTTTACATATTATATAAATATTAACTCGTAAAATCATATAATTTTTCAAATCAACTCTTGATTTTCACAATAATGAGGTAGAGTTTAAGTTTTTACTTTCATTTTACAGTCTGATAACCTCTCTATCCAACATATAACTCAACTTTCAGCTCCCTCTTTACATATCGATCTATTTCACGATAACACATTTTCTCCTTCTCTACTTGTCTTCTTCTATAACACAATCTTCCTATTCAATTGCTTAAATTGTATTAAAAAACCAGACCGGACCTAGTTTAGTTCTTTTTAAAAAAACGAAAAACAAAAAAGGAACTACACACACCATGCCCCTTTATAGGGAAAAGGTAAACTTTACGGATAGAATGCTTATACATATATTAAACCATCTAATGTCTGAAGAGCTTAAACCAAATCCAAAACATCGAACGTAAATTTTCAAAGAACAAAACTAGATAGTGCTGACCTGAGAGAGATCAGTGGACACTCTCTGTAGAGATATGGTCCCAAGCATCGGGCCTCTTTCCTATAGATTGCAGCTCCTCTCTCTCTCTCTCTCTCTCTCTCTCTCTCTCTCTCTCTCTCTCTCTCTCTCTCTCTCTGTAAGTCTCCTGCCTTGTCTACCCTAATGGTTGCGCGATCTCCAGATATATAGTGGTAGGAAAACGTGCATGAGTTTTCTTCTGTGTCATCAGTAAACGAGTAGGTCATTTTCACTTTTATATATTTACAGTCATTACCATATGCATTTATGTTCACATTTATATATATATTTATAGTCATTGTCATATGCATTTATTAGAAAAACTGTATTAACTTATTTTTTTAGGATTTGTTTTAATATTTCTGTCTTTTTTCTAATTTGAAATAATGTTTTTTATATCTTAGTATTGACATATATTTTGCACTATCATATACAAAAAAATATTCTTATATGAAGTTAAGTCTTTTTAATTTGACATGTATAATTTTTGAAGGAAAGATAATATATTTAATAATTAAAATTTTAATGTTTTCAATACACGTAATGATTAGTAAGGATTTTTATCATATGAAGTATTTTGCTGGGAAAAATCAACACCAGAGCAGTGTTAATAGGGATTCACTTTGCAATCGCGCGCAAGGTTCAAATTTTGTTGTCGTAGGTTGATAATCACTTTGCAATACTTTTAATTAATTTTAAAAATCATCTTTGGACTTTCCACACTTTTATGAAAAGCATTTTCCACAGGGCAAGTTTGGCACTCAAGTTTTTACCACCAGCCACTGCCCTTCTTCTACAATAATCTTGAATGTTCACTGGCTCACTCGTAGACATCTTTGATGCTCTACGAAGACTACAGGATACTTTGTGCTATACAAATTATTTAATTTTACTGTATTTTTCTACATGGTTGTGATGGTATAATGTGATTTTTCACTCATTTTCATTTTAGCTTATTTAGATGAGAAATTAATATTTTTTAGTCTCTAAATTATCTTATCTAGGGTTGATTATAAAAGCAAAATAATCAACATACAAATTAGGATATAAAAATGATAAGTAATTAGATTGAATTTAAGTTAGAAATAAACGGCAACCTTGTAATGACAATTTTAGGTATTTTCAGTGTTTTTTTCATCTCCAGCTCGTGTTTTCTTTTGCGATCTGTTGTTTTCGCATTATATATTGACTACATGCATTTTATGTTTTATTCAGTCAATGTCCTATGCTTCCATGTTCTTCGCCAGCTCAGAGATATATTGGAAAACGAATTTGACCTATTATTATTATTATTATATATAAAACCTTCGAGGAATTGTTTTTTTCAATGATGAAGCTAGCTTTCACTAGCTGTTTTTGGTGTGCCTATATATCAAGATAAGTAAGCAAATAAAATGTCAAGGACCATGTGAAGCATGTTTATAAATAGTAAGAGAAACTATAAAAAATCAAATACAAATAATTGAAAGTCCTTTCAAATAGAAGTTAAAGTCTATCAAGAAAGGATAGAATCAAAGTCCTTATCAAATGAAATCAGAACAAATAAGATATCACATGTTAAAACTTTCAAACTCATATAAAAATATTATATCCCTCCAAAATAAAATAAGTTTAAGATCGAAAGGTTATAATATTTATATATGACTCTTAATTAGAGAATTTGTACACCTAAAACACATATGACTTTGACAATTAATTAAAATTTTTAATGATCAAAATGCTAAGTTTTAATTTTAAATCTTTTAAATCATAAAAAGAATAAGAATATTTTGTTATTTCCAAACATCTAAAAACCTGATCTAGAAGAACGATAATGATACAACATATGTGCGACACCACCTCTTGCTCTCTCTTTTTATTAAAATAATATATTTGGTAATACGGTGTATAATATTTTTTAATTGGAAATGTATTAAAATAATATATTTTTTTAAAATTTTTTTAACACCAATATATCAAAATCATTAAAAAAACATTAAAAAATTATTAATTTAATACTTGTTGGATAAAAAATAATTTTGAAAACAGGTTTTTTCTAAAAAAAACTCCCGAAGTTTTTTTTGCCTCATGCATCGAAAAAAGAATCTATTGAGTGAGTGAGGGCTAAAAAGAAGAGAGGGTCAGAAGATAACTTAGTCAAAATAATGTCGGCAAAACGTGCATGTCATGTAGTCATTTTCGGTGATAGGTCATTTTCACCTTTATATTTTTGTAGTCATTGCATATTTATGTTGACATTTATATTTATATATTTATAGTCACTGTCATATATATGCAGTTATGTTCATCACAGCTAGATATATATTTAAAAAAATGGATTAACTTACTTTTTAAAAATTATATTAACATATTAATTAGTTTCTTTTCAAATCAGAGATACTTTATATATATGTCTTAGTATTGACATATATGTTATATTGCCATATATAAAAAAACATTTATAAGAAAATTATTATTATTATTATTATTATTATTATTATTAGATAAAAAACATGAATAATGTGTGGAAACATTTTTTATCATAAAAATATCCTTAAGTTTTATTAATCATTAATGTATCGAAAGGATTTTATCCTCTGTTTTTAAAAAATTTAATTTTTATTATTAAAAAATAAAATTTTTATATGTTTTTTATCGTTTTGATGCGCTGATCTCAAAAATAATTTTTTAAAAATAAAAAAAATCATTTTGATGCATTTCGACACAAAAACACTTTAAAAAGCAACTACAATCATACTCCCAAACAGGTTATTTAAACTCAATGCTTATTTAAATGAGAAATTATCATTTTGATGCAATTTGATGCATTTCGGCACGAAAAATATTTTTTTAAAAATGACAACCACAATCCTAAACAGGTTATTTAGACCTGAACGCTTATTTAGATGAGAAATTATTGTTCTCTTAGTCTCTAAATTATCTTATCTAGGGTTAATTATAAAAAGCAAAATAATCAAGATACAAATTAGGATATAAAAATGATAAGTAATTAGATTGAATTTAAGTTAGAAATAAACGGTAACCTTGTAATGACAATTTTAGGTATTTTCAGTGTTTTTTTCATCTTCAGCTCGTGTTTTCTTTTGCGATCTGTTGTTTTCACATTATTGTCATATGCTTCAATGATCTTTGCCAGCTCAGAGATATATTGGAAAATGAATTTAACCTATTATTATTATTATTATTATTATTATTATTATATTAAAAACCTTCGAGGAATTTTTTTTTTCAATGATGAAGCTAGCTTTTACTAGCTGTTTTTGGTGTGTCTATACATCAAGATAAGTCAGCAAATAAAATGTCAAGGACCATGTGAAGATCAACTCATTATTCTGATTTATAGGTGTCTATATATATTTTGATTTATAGGTGTCTATATATATTGAAAGCAAAAACTTTATAATTTCCAAAGATAAGTAAGCAAATAAAATTAATTGAAAATCAAAAACTTTATGTTCGTATTTAATAAAATAAACTAAGAATTATATGTATTAATAAATATTAAATAAATTGTTAACACTAACTAAAAATTGAGTCAGAAAAATTAAAACATAAATATATATTAAGATATTTAATCTTGTATTAAGAGTAGCTCTTCAAAATTGTTTTATTTAATTCTACAACAATAAAATTATTTTTCATAAGAGAAGTTATAATTTAAATTCTATCAAAACAAAATATTTTTCTTGTATAATTCCATCTATTTATTATTAATATAATTTTAAAACTTAAGCCAACGCTTTTCTAATTTGAACCATTTTTCAATGTAATTAATGCATATTTTAAAACTTTTTTTTTTTTGAAATCCTAATCGTACCTATTCATATTCAAATAAAATGTTAACATATTCTTATGGAATCGTTGACAAATAGAAAAGTGGAGCAAAAAAAATCTTTACAGCTTCAATAATAATAAAATAATTAAAAAAGTTCATTGAATTTATGACATGAATTACAAGTTTGATAGGTTGATCAAAGTTGATACAATTCAAATTTTAAACCATGTTTTAATTGAATATTTTTTTATAATTATTTTTACTTCTCAAGTAGATACCCACATTGATTTAAAATAATTAAAAAAAACATTGGCTGAGAACACAAATTGGCTTTTAAAAATTACGTGAGAATATTTTACAAATATTTCTCATTCACGTGAGATTTTTTCCACGCGAGTAATTATTTTGTCAGAATTGACTTTAATTTTTTCCAAATAAAGCCTAAATTGATTTAAAAAACAATTTATTTTGCAATCAAACCCTTTATAAACTCAATAAATTTTTCAACAAAATCTAATTGAGTCCATAAACATCTTATTTTGTACTTTTCTTTTTCAAATTGAATTTGTTTTGTCGACAAAGCTCTTATTAGTAAAAAAATATGTTATCAAATTTTAATTTTTATATTTTTAAACTTCCTCAATCAATCTTTAATCACTTTTTGGGCATCATTGTGCCTTCAAATTTTAATATTTATATAATTAAGCTCTTGATTTTCTTAGCGAAGTGTTAATTATTGGTTTATGTGTGTAGAATTTGGGTAACGGGATACGATAAATGTTAAATTGATATAATTGAAAAGGAAATGGATGATCCATGTTGGTGGGACCAATATTAGGTGAAATAAAAAGAGAGAGGAAATTAATAAATAATGGTTTGAAAGGAAAGACAAACTTATGTTCTGTGTTGGAAAAACAATAAGTTTTTCTTTGGCCCCGTTTGTTTGCTGGAAAGTAGTTTCCTTTTGGAAAGTGAATTCCGGGAAAAGTGAATTCCGGGAAAGTATTTTCCGATGTTTGGTAGTGTAATGGAAAATAAGTTGGAAAACACTTTCCAGTGTTTGGTTATGTCATGGAAAATGAGCTGGTAAATAACTTATTAATGTTTTATTTTTCTCAAGTTTATTAAAATAATAAGGAACAAATCTTACAAATTAAAAAGTTGAATGAGAATGAAATTGAAAAAAAATATAATTTCATAAATTATCTCAAATAAAATAAATAATAATCAAAATAATAGAGATCAAATCTAAAAAATAAAAAAAATAAAAGGTGAAGAAATTAAAATAATAATAATTAACATTTCATAAATTATTTCAAATAAAATAAGTAACAATCAAAAGAATGAGGATCAAATTTGATAGATAAAAAATTTCAATAAAAAATGATAAGGAAAAAGCAAATAGCAATTATAAAAATAAAGACCAAAATTAATATAAAAATTAAATTTTAAGAGATGGAATTGAAAAATAAATATTCAAAACAAATTATATATAGCAATCAAAA
>Ga0325404_1002556_pt1 | contig 19487 bp, 7 predicted proteins | sample PopdelMetagenome_18_FD_205664 | JGI IMG/M metagenome (GOLD analysis project Ga0325404, IMG submission 205664) | Populus deltoides microbial communities from Bellville, Georgia, United States - Xylem-Control-R1 | ecosystem: Host-associated > Plants > Phyllosphere > Stem > Wood/Secondary xylem... | reverse complement strand
ACAAGGTATTATACATATTATGGGTAATTTAAAAAACTTATTTTATAATATTTAAGGTTTTATATGATGCATAAATAATCGCGTAATAAAGCTTGACATTAGTCTCTCTCCTTTATCCTGGTATTTTTTAAAGATTTTTTTTGTTATAAGACAATGTTGGTGCCTTCACAAAAAGGTAACATCCCTTTTTATTTTTTATTTTTTTTTCACTTTCACCTTATGTAATTGATGATGTCTCAAAAATCCGAGTAGCCTGAGAATAGGTTTTCCAAGTTGGATAATCAATTAATCAATTGGTTTTAATAATCTCCTTCATTCTTCTTAGCTAAAGTAGTTGATAGGTTATACTTGGTCCTTGATAGAACAAAGCTGCTCATGGCTACTAGTACTTGCAAAAGGTTCCTTTTGGTAGAGGTGAGGACTCTTCAATGCTTAAATAAATATCTTTTTAGATAGAGAATATACAAGTATATTATAGAAAGATGCTTTGAAAAATATCAAAGTAGTAGAGAGTTGAAGATTGTGAACCTTTTTTTTTCATGAAGCTCTCATAGTATATTTATAGTCCAGAAAAGAAGGGCATGCAGGGTAATTACCTTGATAACATTGAATGAGAAGTAAATATTTCTTACCTGATAAGAATATGGTGGGTCCATTAAGGAATTTTATACAGTTAAAAAGTTGTAAGGATATTTAGAGTTTAAGACGTCAAATGTAGTTAAGCCTATAATGGCTGAATTCTTCTCCGAGGTTAAACTTAAGAGAGGTTGGTCACTCCCCTATACATGTCAAGAGAGGATTGTTATTTCTCTACACATGCCGTAGGAGGATGGTAATTATCTTGGACTTGGCTCCAAGTCCAAATGTTTTGGGTTTGGCATGTGTGTCATACCCAAGCTATCTTTGATTTGGCACACTATCAAGTCCAAACACATTAGACTTCGCTAACTGCCAAGTCCAAGCATATTGCATATCGTATGCATGTTAGACCCATGCTACCTTGGACTTGGCGCACTGCCAAGTCCAAGCATATTGGGTAAGGCATGTGTGCCAGACCCATGCCACTTTGAACTTGACGCACTGCCACATCCAAGCACCTTGGACTTGGCTGACTACCATGTCCAAGCATATTGGGTCTGGCATGCATGCCAGACCCATAACACCTTGGACCTCGCGTACTGCCATGTCCACCTTGGTCTTGGCATACTGCCACGTCCAAGCATATTGGATCTGGTATGTGTGTCAGACTCGCGCCACCTTAGACTTGGCGCACTACCAAGTACAAGTGTATTGGGTCTGACATGCGTGCCAGACCCACGCTATCTTGAACTTGGCATAATGTCAAGTCCAAGTGTATTAAGAGGGTGCTTTGCAGTGTGGTAGCGGTTACTTTTCAAATAACCTTTTGTGCCGAAATGCATGCCAATGATGTTTTTTTATTTTTAAAAAATTATTTTTGACATCAGTACATCAAAACGATCCAAAACGTACAAACCATATTAAATTTTAGCAGAAAAAATTTAAATTTTTTGGGAACGCGACAGTCTAACACACGTGCGAGACCCATACCAACTTAAATGTGGCATATTATAAAGTTCAAGCATATTGGGTCTGGCATACATGCCAGACTAACGCTACCTTGGACTTGGCATTCTACCAAGTCCAAATGTCTTAGGTTTGGCATGCGTGCCACACTTATGCCACCTTGGACCTAGCGTATTAGACTTGGCTAACTGTCAAGTCCAAGTGTATTGGATCTAACATGCGAGTCATGCCCATATATTTACAAAAATTAAATAAAAACTTAATAAAATTGACTCATTAATAATAATCTTATATCGTAATAAGAATTCAACCATAAACTCAAAAATCTAATGCATACTGGATGACATACCTTTGAAATATTAAGATGATGATGTATTAGATGATATACTATAAAAATATATTTTGTCAATACCATGAAAAGATCTCTATAATCTTACTTGATAACAAAGAAAAGATTAAATGAGATTTAATAGAATAATATATAAAATATATTTTTTAATTCATTTGAGAATTTAGAAAAAAAAGGAGACTAGCTAACAAAATATTAGAAGGTGGAACAAGAAAAAAAAAGGAGACTAGCTAACAAAATATTAGAAGGTGGAACAAGAAAAAAAAATTGATTTGAAAAAAAGGGAACAAGAAAATTACTCGAGTTAAATTACCAAATAAACAACCCAATGGATGAGAATGGGATAAACCAATAGAAAGAAAAACAAAAAAAAAATCCAAAGCTCAATTCCTTGCCCACCCAATATTGAAAGACTAAATTGAAAAAAAAATTAAAAAATTAAAAAAACAACTCGAGTCAACCCAAATTGGCCTACCAATCCCAGGATCTAGATTGTGAGATCAAGATAACTCCATGAAAATAGATTTAAAAAAAATTACAAAACCTAATTTCCAACCATCTTAATGTTGAAGAATAAAATAAAAAAAATCAATTAATAAAAAGGACCTAATAAAACCCTGACAACCCTGATTGAGCCCACTAACCCTCGCGACTTGGTTTATATGAACAAGATAGAATAATAGATGGAAAAAAACTATGAAATTCAATTCCTAAATTAACCTAATAGCAAATGACAAAACTAGAAAAAACAACTCAATTAAAAAAAATAACAAAAAAAACCCAAGCTAACTCTGGGTAACTTATTGAACCCGCAATACAGGTCATAAGATCAAGACAAAACCCTATAAAGAAAATAAAAAAAATTATAAAATCCAATTCCAAATCAGCCTAATGTTGAAAAATAAAACTAAAAAAATTAATTTTAAAAAATAGACATAAAAAAGATTGACTAAAGTTAACCTGTGTTAAACTTCCAAACTCATGATCTAAGGCATGAGGCTAGGATTGCCCTAAAAAATCACTAAACTTAATTTCCAATAAACTCAATGTTGAAGGAAAAATTGAAAAACAATTCAAAAAAGAGCTCAAAACAAGACAAATGTCAATCAAAAGAATAAGGATCAAGTTTGATATAAAAATAAAATGACAAGACTCCTTGCAATTTTGGCTAAATCATCGTGAAATCCGAGAAGAAGATAAAGAAATGAGGGAGGATAAGAAAGAAAAGGTTGTTTAAGCCTCATCATCACTCGTCTATCAACACATGTCGCCTCCTATAAAAGACCTTGCCGAGCTGCTTTCTACATCACCAACGATAGTGGTGTTCTGACATAAGAGGAAACTGCAAGCTATGTCAAAGCAAGGCAACTTCCCTCACACACTGATGTGTGGGTTGCATATGCCTGCTAGTTTGACATTGTTTGTTCACTCTAGCCCTGCACACTTGTTTCATTTTCAAATGTGGTCCCTTAACCGCTAGTCTTGATTATTTTAGATAAATAAAATTTTATTTTATTTTGACAAACCAACCATTCACCGAGCGCCCAATTTTTTCTCTTGATATTATAAGATCCCATATCTAGAAAACTAAAAAGAAACAATTAAGTCTAATCCCAAATAAGAGAAAGGATTAAATGAGAAAACATTTGAGCGACAAAAAAAAAGCTGAACTTTTCCCTTGTATGTACAATCCAGTCCATAATTCTAGCAAGAAAAGGGCCCAAATGTTTTTCTAATGTTCAAATTCGGTCCCAAAAGCTTTGATTCTTTTAAATCAATACAATTTCATTTAACTTAAACAAACCAACCATCAATTGAACGATAAAATCTTTTCTCAATACCACGCAATTCGCTAACCTAGGAATCTAAAACAAACCACCAAGCTTAATCCCAAATAAACCCAAGGTCAAAGAATCAAATTGAAAAAAAAAAGGACCAAAGGAATAAAATAATAATATAAGAAAAGAAAAGAAAACTCAGTGGAACAATATTACAATTCACAATGTTTTCTCTCTTGAGAATAGTAAAAATGCCTTATCCTGTATTTTTTTTTTTGTAATTGTAACTGTAATTGGTCATCCAAGACTCATCAATGTTCTTTGTTTCAATACAAAACTAACTTTTGTTTTTTTTTCTTAAATTTCTTTATTGTTAACTCCAACTCGTTTTTACAAAATATCAATAAAAAAAAAGACTCACTTTTATCCAACCACTGGATTTAGTAAAATTGTTTTTTGTAAATGAATAAAAAAGACAATTAATGAGATAAAAACATCAATTTGATTTTTCAAAAATTTATGATTAAAAATTTTAACGACCTACAAGAATGACATGAATACTAGTTTTTATATATTTGAATTAAATATAACATAGTTTCTTGTTTATAAAATAAATTAATTAATCTTTCCATTATAAAAAGAATAATAATAAATAGGGAAGATAAAAAGATCAATGAAAAGAGTAATTTTTAAAATAAAATACTACTTAATTCTAGTAAGTATAATCAACACAAACACTAAAATGAACTGTAAAAGTATTTTAAATTTATAAATAGGTATAAAAACAAAAATAATTAAATATATAGTTTTTGAAACTACAAGCCCAATTAATTAAAGTTCCTTTTTTAACCAAAGGGTGAAATCAACAATGAATAACATTGTAACAACTAACTAACTATTAACTTACTATTATAAGAATTTGCTTTTTTCATTAAGCTCATTAGTTATTTGCAAATTATTTGGAAACAACTTTGTCTTTTATATTGTTTTTTTAAATTCAAATTACTAGATTAACCTTGGAAAGAAAAAAATCATCAGTTATTGTAAAAGGGTTTTTTTTTTGTCTTTTTAATCTGGTTAGCACAGTAAAATGATGGTACTGCCCTTAAAAAGCAAAAAAATGATAAGATGTCATTTAAGGCTTATTTTTTCTTTTAAATTTGTTTTTTTGTTATATTTATATTGATTTAGGAGCAATTTAGTCTTGTAATTAATATAAAATATTTAAAAAAGGTTGACATGTGTGTAGCATGCACAACGTGCCAGACACTCCACCTCCTTCGAGCAGCGTATGTAGAGTATACCAATGATAAACAAAGGGATTTTTGGTACGGTTGGATTCCTTTTGACGACCCCTCCATTACACAGTAGTTCATGTGCCATTCTGACCCCTAGTTTGAGGTCAATAGGCTTTTCGATCCTTTTGTATAATTTTTTTTGATGATTTTATCTTTAAATATTTGATTGGTTGGGGGTTGGGTTTTGCAATTTTTCTATGTATGGTGCTTCTAATTTAATAACTCGGATCACTGGTTTGAAAAGTTAACATGAATTGACATTGTTTATCCCTTTTTAATTGGCTAAAAAATTGAAATACATTGTTTTTTTTCCTTTCTGAAATTTTTTTTCCTAAGCTATCATGATCGTTTTTTTTTTAATTTTGATCTATTTATTATCGTTTCCTATTTTTTTATCATCTAATTAAAATAAAACCAACTTATTTGACTCAATCATGTTTATAACCAAAGTCATATATTTTTTTTCTTTTTTTAAAACTCGCTTGCAATACTTAAACATCATATTTTATGAAAACAAAATAATAGGACACCACGATGTAGTGCAAGCCCATATCTAGTAAGATACTCTAATTGGTGTGGGTATTTCACTATAGCAATCCATAATGAAATACCCAATTTGCCTTTCCATAACAAAACCACGAAACTTATTGTGGAGAATTCAATAATTTTGCTGGGGTCCATTTGTCATTGTCAAATTTAAAGGATAAAATTTAGTAAATTCATATTTAGATTGCACAACAAAATGGCTTTTCTACCCATAGATTCATAATTTTTTTAAAGCTTGTGTACAAGGGCATTTTTGTATTTGAATTTTTCTAAGAACAATAAAATAATTTAAATGCCCTTAAAATGGAATTTTCTTTAGCTTTCTTCAAGGTCTTTTTTGTATTTCCATTCTTGCTTTATTGTTACTATAAGGTTGGTTTAGGGGAAATTTTGTAATTTAATAAATATAAACATTATTAAAAAAACAAGTGATTGAGGCACGCATTGCACACATCAATGCGTGGGCCCCCTCACACCCTTCGAGCATCGTATAAAAGGTTCATCTATTAACCAAGCATCGCCTTCCACAACGACGTTTGAATCTTCATGGCATCCCCTTAGTGATGAGGCATTGTGTGTGGCTAATGATCATCCAATTTGGCACCAACGACTTTTTCTCCCCTTTCTTCTCTCTCTTCCTTGATTTTCACACATGTCCCTTCAAAAATTCAAAGCACCCCTTTACTTCAATTTGGTATTCCTTCGGATTTGGTCATGTTCTTTGGATTACTATTTGTTTTATTTAGAATAATTTATAAAATTAGATTTTATTTTTCAATTTCCCCCCTTTAATTTTTTCATCTTTCAAATTTGGTCCTTTTTTTTATTGATACATGTTTTAATTGAGATAATTTTTTAGATTGATTGTTTTACAATTTAATCCTTTTTGGGTTTTTTTTTCCTATCAAATTTGATTCTTATTATTTTTTATTGCTATTTTTTTCACATTGGTAATTTTTAATTTTTTTTTATTTCGTCCTTCAATATGAGCTTCTTGATTTAGCTCGAGTTTAGGATTTCATAAGTCGCGAGTTTTAGAGATGAACCCAAATTTAGAAGGTTCACATAGGTGTGCTTGGTTTTTTTAAGCTCATGTTTTGGACTTTAACAATTATTCAATTAGAGAATGGACTTTGTTATAGAATTTTTAAATTGATATTCTTTTTTGATTTCATCCTTCAACATTAGATTGGTTGATAATTTTTTTTTTAATTTCATCCTTCAAGGTTGAAAGTTTTTTTATATTGGGTTACATGATTTTCTTCAATTTCCTTTCTATTTGTTAATCTCAATCCCATCTTTTAGACTGCAGGTTTAGCGAGTTAGCCTGAGTTGATTCAGATTTTTTTTAGGATTTTTTTAAGTTTAATATTTGTTATGCTCCATTCGTCAGCGTTAAGTTGTTCTAGAATAGAGCTTCACAATATTTTCTAGCTTGTATTTTATTGAGTTATCTCATTTGCATGATCTAGGTCGCAGAGTTTGGTTAGCTTGCCCAGTTTGCCGATTATTTTTTATCCTTTTTTTAAATGATTTTTTTTCAATTCTATCCATCTACATTTGATTTGTTTGGAACTACTAGACTTGAACTTTTTTTAATTTGCTTTCTATTATCTTATCCCGATCTCATGACATGACTTGTATATTTGGCATGTTTACTTATGTTGGCTCAGGTCATTTTTTTTTTTTCATTTGATTGGTTAAAATCTTAGCTTCGTTGCTTTTTTCATTTGATTGGTTAAAAAATATTTATTTTTAGATAATATTTATTTTTCCCATTTGATTTTACTAAATAAAATGTATGTGTATATATTTCTATTATCATTTGGTTAAAAAAAATGATTTTAATAGACAGAGTTATTGAACACAATTATGTAAATGACTTATGTTGCTATATCAAATATCTTGATTTACATTTGTCTCTTAAATTTTCAAGTTATGTCTTTAGTTATCAATGTCATAACCCTATTTGGGTTTCCCCCAAAATTATCCTTTTCTTTAAATAAAAACAAAAACAATAAAAAAATAAAAACAATAAAAAAATGAAAAAAAAGAATGGCAACTTGGCAAGAACCGGTTGAGAAGGGTTTTAAACGCATGGAAGAACTAAACTGAGATTTTTAACAAAATCAAGAACCCAATTGTACCCAAGATTGAAAGACAATACATATTCAATGCTCAATTAAATGATTATCAAATGAATTTGCATAAAAATTAAGTTTGAAGACTTAATTAGATTTTTAATAGGCTAATTCGATTTAAATACACGCCTAATTCAAAGTTTAATTAAGTTTAAGAATTAATTTGGGTTAAATTGAAAGAATTGATAAAGTGCAAGGAATTAATTAGACTTTTAATAGATAAAATTGATTTTTTTGAGGAATTATTGATAAAAAAAAATTAAATTTGGAAGCCTAAATCGGGCTCAATTGAGAATATTAGATTTTTAAAGGATCAAATTTAATTTTTATAAAGTCAATTGGATGAAATCAGGGGTTAAAATGCAAGAAAATTAAAGTTTGGGGTCAATTAAGGTTTAAATTAAAGAAATTCAAGACTACGGATTTTTTTTGCAAAAAGTGTGCAAATTCAGGGACCCAATTCGATTAAGAATATAGGTGAAATAAAAGAAATTAGAAGTTTGAAGGTCAATTGAGGAAGAAATTGAAATATCCAAAATCAAGGACCAAGTTGAGAAACGTGATAAATTCAGAGGATCATTTAAAAACTTTACAGGGATAAAATTGAATTGATTTTTAAAACCAAAATCCAATTAATGACCTAAGTGAACAATTTGAAAGATTAAGGGTTGAAATTAAAAGATATTTATGATAATTAAGGTCAAAACACCAAAACATTATCGTTATATTTAAATGAAATCATGCGTGTTGGCTATGTTTTAACCAAAACGACCTCGTTTTGGTCAATGCCTAGTAAAAACAATATAATAAAGCTAGATAATATGTCGTTTGACATTGTTTATTGTCTTCTTCCTTTGCTCTTGAAAAAGTTGATTGAGAGACCTTTTTTCATATTCATTTAATGCATCACTCATGCCACAAATGAGAGAACAAACACACCCTTTGGTAGCCCTGAACTTGTACTACACCCTCAGTTTTATTCCCATCAATTTTCCACCTAAAGAATCGTTGAAAAGTCCACCTAAATGGGTTAACTCGATCAGCTTTAACAACCTCATATTGCCAGTACCAGACCGTTGTTTTCCAACCAAAGGTTGGGATCCTTTTTATGCGAATCAAGGGACAAGATTCATGCCTAGATGGGACCTCGTGTCCCTCTTTCATTGCCTATAAATAGGAGTGAAATTTATGAAGAAATAAGGAAGAAAGCTGAGGGAGAAGCGAGGGAAAAAACCAGGAAAAAAGAAAAAAAAAGACTACCCTCTTATATCAAACCAATAAAATCAAAACCAAAACTTGTCCTTACAAAAACCTACCTCTACTAGTTCAACTAAGAACCAAAACGAAGAGGCTTGTGAGAGAGACTAGAGAGAGATGCTCTCCTTAAAAGAGTGTCTCCTCATGTCTGCGTTCTGCTACTGTCGATCTCGAGCTCCTATCTTTATGTCATCCATGGATGACTTTTTATCCTTCCCTCCTCAGGTACAACAGCTTCTGCTGGTGAAGCCTTTGATCCAAACCATCATTGTACTCTTGGTTACACCTCCTTCCACCCAGACTCTTACCATCTAGAACCCAATCAAGCAGCAACAGAGAGCACGATGCGTGTCTTCCCCAAAGCCCTAATTGGTGTTTTGGTTGTTGTCTTCCTTGATGTACAGGATTTTGATAAAGATCTGGTGTTTTGTAGCCTATCAAGGGATGATTTTGATAGAGGTTTGTTCTTCTACCCTTTTCTGGCATGGAATCGAACTTTGCTTCCCCTGTTAGTGTTAATTGTCCTTTATTTACCGGTACCGAATCCCTCGGTTGGGATTTGTGCTAGCGTAAACACCACTGAAACATCAGATGGCTGAATAACCATCTGACAAACCATGAGACTGTCCTCATGATATCTGGTTGGTTTGCTTTGTGTTTTTGAGTTTCTCTGCAAGTCCTGCTTGCTATGTTTTGTCTGCTGCTAAGGCTCTTCTCCTAACTTTGTTGGATTTATCTCTACTCTTCCTAGAGGGCTTTGCTGTGGATTTGTTTCTGTTGTGTACTGTTTGGTTTGCTGAGCTTCCTAAAGCTTACCGTTAGCCTTTCCGGTTTCTGCTCTATATGATTTTGATTGGCTGGGGTGGTTAAGGTTCCATAGACTCACTCAATAGTTTTTGTTTTGTGGAAGGTTTGATGTAAAGCATCATCTTTTTTCTACTTGGTTATGCTGGCTGATACAATTCTATGTGTCTCCATGTGGTTTGCTAGAGTTGTTCCCTCTTTAGCATTATGTTACTGCTTTTTGTAGGGTTGTCAGTGGCTGCTGTTGTTCTCTTCAACTGCATGGATGGTTGGAGGACGTTAAGTTACTACTATATGCAGCTTGGTTTTCCTAAGACTATTGAGGCTGACTACTGGACTCTTTGTCTGCTGCGCTGGTATGGTGGAGTTCCAAGCTTGTTTGCTCTTGCTTTTTGTTATGAGCTGTGTTTGCTATGGAAGGCTCTCCTAACTCAGGGTTGTCTTTGTCTGGCTGCTGCTTAACGTAATGTTGGTATGCTGGAGTCGATGAGATTCCAAGCTTTGTTACTGTTGGCTTGTTTTATTACAGGTATAATGTGGGCTGTTTGGTTGCTGCTGAAGGTTCTCTTGGGATTACCACAGGTTGGTGACACATCACACTTCATCACCCTTGCAGGATGCTACTGATGTTGACTGCTAGGGTTGGTTTGTTAGAGTTGCTCTTTACTCTAGCGTTTATGTTATTGTTGAATGGTTTATGCTACTTGTATTGTCGGCCTTTTGTTTGCTAATTAAAGGCTATCTTGGGTTTGCCTTTGGCTATTGTGGTTTGTTAAAGTTGGCTTCCCTCTCTGATCTTTGTGTTGCTGTTGTTTGCATGTTGGTTTGTTGGAGTTGATTGCTAGCTTATTTGAGTCACTTTTACTCTTGTCATGTTTGTTATGTTGATGTCTTCTCTGTTGGTTGCCCTCTGTAAGCAATATACAGAGAAATGTGTGGTCTGCTACTACTATGTGCCTGCTCATTAATGTTGGTATTGTGCTTTGCTTCTACTTATCCTACTCTCCTACATGATGTAATTTGGCATCTTGGTGTTGTTTCTATTGTTCTTTTTTGTGCTGCTTTGGCGGTTGTGTTCTCAATCTTCACCTCTGTTGGGCTTGAAAAAGCTCACTGCTATCTGTGGGTCTCTAATGGCTATGCATATTGTTGTTGGCTGCTTTAATGTTGGCTATGCTATCTGGTTGTTCATGTTTTGAGTTAGTTGTGTTTTAATATAAGACAATCATATTGTCAAATGGTCATGTTTTGATGGCTATAATGTTCCTTTTGATTGTTTAATGGAGCATGTTCCTTTAGCCTCTGTATGTACATGCCTGTATATTCTGACTTACTGGTCTCCAGATTAGTTTTGTTTTGATCTATAAAATTTCTTACATTCGATAAAAAAAAACCAAAAAAAAAAAAACCCTCATCGGCCATTACCTCAACCACACTATGAGCCACTATTGTTTTTGCTCCTCCACTATTATTACTTGTAAAGCAATATCTCCAGGTCAGGTAAAATCTTTCCTCTTCTTCCCCTGGTTTCTTTGATGTTAGTTTATGTATAACAATATAATGTAGTGTGTGTCTGCGCGTGCACGTGTTGGTGGTAAGAGTATAAAATGCATGAAATCATGAAACATGTGCAATGGTTTATGGACGGTGTAACTTGATTTTTGGCAATCGATTTACCGTAAAATTTCCACCACTAGGTTGGACCGATGGTGGAAAAAGAAGGGGTTGGCCTCTCATTGTAGCCCAACCCATGTGGGTGGGCTGGGTTTTATAAAAATGGCCTTTAGGTTGCCTGCCAGCCAAACAAAATGGGTTTAGGCCTTAAGCCTAGCTCATGTAGCCCAACCCAAACCTAAAAACATGTTTCCCCATTTTTTCTAAGAAAAATATGTCTTGATTGGGTTTTTAAGACGTGTTTGCCAAACACTTCCTTAAAGCATTTTTAATGTCTCTAATTTTAGGCTAAAAGAGTGTTTAACAAATACGTCTTACTTTCTTTTAGCTTTAGTTTGTCTTTATTTTAGTATTTAGTCAAATAGGCTTTAAAATAGTTCAAAAAATCCAGTGACTATTTAAATTATTTGTAGGTCCCTATATGCCTTTTCAACAATTTTATCTAATATCATGCTGTAGACTTACATGATAAAATAATGACCCGATATTAAAAATATCTGGTTTTTCTTCAAAGTTTCAAAAAAAAATCAAAACATTTAACAAAATACAAAAAATATGTTTTGTTTACGCGCATACGACCAAATTCTAAAAGTCTTTCACATATATTTTCTAAAAACCAAAAACTATTTTTTTATCATGTTTTAAAAAATATAAAATGGATATTGTAACTAGTTTATGATTATCCATTAGGATTTGTCCAAAATTTCAAAAATATCATAAAAAATTTGTTTAATTAATATTTAGGGTATGAATGTTACAACGTAATGAGTATACAATGGCAAGACAAATGTAACGATTTGGATACTTCTAGTTGACTATGGAAAAAGATTGTGTTGACTATATACAAAAATGTCATAAGTGTTAGATATATAGGGATAAATTAAATGCACCTCTGGCACCCCTATTCAATATGACCTTGCTTTGGCCTTTTAATATGTGGAGATTAGATGTCATATGACCAATCAACCCCTATTCATAGGCCAACTATAGGCATAAACTTATCTTGATGGCCATCAACTACTTCACTAAATAGGTAAAAGCCAACTCTTACGTGCATATGACATAGAAGGTGGTCAATAGATTCATTGAGAAGAATTTGATTTATCGTTATGGCTTGCTAGCAAAATTGATAAGTAACAATGCTTAGAATTTTAATGGGAAGCTAATTGTCGAACTTTACACCAAGTGGAAGATTAAGCACTTTCATTCTTCTCCTTACAGATCCAATATGAATGGTGTTGTTAAGATAACCAATAAAAATCTCAAGAAGATCATCCAAAAGATCATAGTCACCTATAAGGATTGGCATGAGATGTTTGCGTACAAACTTCACGATTACCGCACCACAGCTAAAACTTCTATGGGTGCAACCCCTTATTCTTTGAAGTGGGAATGCCTTTATAAGTAGAAATTTCATCATTAAAAGTTCTTATAGATGTAGAATTAGAAGAATCAGAATGGATAAAACTGAAATTTGAGCAATTGAAACTGATCAGTGAAAAGAGACTAGCAGTCATTTGTCATCATCAATTGTAACAAAGCAGAATGGCCAAGGCATATAATAAGAAGGTCACACTAAGGGTTTAAAAAAAAAGACCTGATATTGAAAAAGATCTTGCCAACATCAGGAGAAGATTAGAGCAAATGGATGTCGAACTATAAAGGACCATATATGGTGTAAAAAACCTTTTCCGAAGGAGCCTTGATTTTGATGAAAATAGATGAAGATTATTTACCTAAGCCTATAAACTCGAATGTTGTAAAGAAGTACTATGCTTGATGTATTATGTCAATAAATCAATAAAAATCAAAGTTTGGTAAAAAATTCTTTAGTGTACTTTTCTTTTTTAAGAACTTTGAAAAAATATCCACATGATCTCATAGGCTTAAGAAAACCTCATTTTTGTGTCTTCATAAAATATCAAAAAGTTTTTGGGAAATCAAAGTTATTAGTACAAATGCAAATGTCAAATTGATGTTCATTTTTAACAAGCGAGTTTTGAGAATTCAAGTGATTTCCTAGTAAGGTGATCAAATGCTTAAAATTAAAAAATGAACCAGAAACCACTTAAATAACTTTGAAAGTAAGTTTTAGTTTGATTAATAATGATTCATAATTTAATTATAATGAAAATAATTTTGCATGACCAACCAATCATAATGAAAAAAAGCAAAGCTTACCAATCCTAAATGCATGCATTTAAAATTAGGAAAGACCATCTTTGATAATACCTTCACAATACTCAAAAATATCATTTGCAGTCCCTGTTTGAGCCTAGCAAGTCTTTATTGCAAATCAACTTTGACTAGGATCATACCTCATGCTAGTACGAGGATTTGAAAAGCAATATGACCGCATGAATATACAAAATAATCCTCAATGATTAAAGATGCCTAAATAAAGCTAGGGGCATGAAGAAATTCAAAGATTAAAAAAGGTTAAGCATGTCATACAAAATAAAAACAATGAGTATGATGATGACATTCAAGGCCAAATAGTCCAAACATTTGGGGCATGTCATACCATTTTGTAAAGCCAGTTCTAAAGTTTAGGAGGTCATCAACCAAAATGAAGGATTAAGAATGAGATTTAGTGATTCTTAGTCATGAAATCTCTTAAACACCTTTTAAACTTATAAATATCCTTTTGGTTCTTAGCCAAGAGCCAAAGCTTACATTTAGTGCTTGATAAAGTCCTTTCTAATAAAAAGCAAGCAATTTGGGTTGGTAAGCAATGTTATCTCGTGCAAAATGAGATCTTCAAAAGATTATAGTTATGCTTCATTATTCATACAAGTAAAATGAATGTTTCAAAGATTTTTCTTTTATCTAAAACTCTCGAGTTGAAACTCGAGTCCTTTGACCAACAAATCATGAAAATAAAAGGTCACCTCATATTTTTACAAAGAGAAAAACTTACACCAAAATCTAAAATTCAACCTTCATAAAACTTTGTCCATTGGAGTTGCTTGAATTTTTCAAAACATATTTGCTTTAAACTTGCATCAAAATGGTTTCTGCATTTGGAAATAACTTTAAAATTCTAAAGATTTTTCTTTAACATCAATATTTTGTAAGAACCAAATATCTTCTGCATAACATCATCTCTAAGAAAACCCTATCAAACAAAGCAAGATAAAATACTTAGAGGCATGATTAGACAAGGGGCAATTCAAGAAACCCAATAGGGCTTTCTCCATAATTCCTCTTCCAGGGAAGTATGAATGGGAAACAAGATGCTTAGATCCTCCAATGTCTTTTGAGGAAAGTAATCATGAAACAATCAACCGTTGAAGTAAAGGTCCCTACATACTCGTCAAATGAGTCTCTCTTTCCCAAAGATTAAGTCTACAAGTCTTGGCTTGAGTAGGCAAAAGTGAAAAAGCCATGAAAACTTGCTACGAGGATTAAAGTTTTGAGAAACAAAGTCCATGAAAAATAGGGACCTATATTTCTCAGGTAAAAAAAAACATGCATAATGACCCCAAAGCATTACATTTTGCAGGGAGTCCAATGAAAGAATTCTCGACGAGTTCAAATTCTTTCAACGAAGAAAAACTATCGAAGGCTTAATCCATGTCAATGAAAAGGGAAAACAACCCCAATTTTCAAGATATGAGATCAGGAGAGACCTTGAAGGTTATGTGCATATAACTCTGAAGCATATCATTTCGAGTGTGCTTGTAAACCACTTACCTTTTTATAACATCTTTTAAACTATTTTCTTTTTAATGCATCTTTGAGCTCTCATTTCCTAAATAGCACTCTTTTAAGCCATGTTTTTCTCATTTTGAGTGCAACTTTGAGTCCTCACCTTTTAGATAGTGTGCATTTAAACCATAACTCTTTCCTTCTAAGTGTGTCTTTGAGCTCTTATCTCCTAAATAGTATGCCTTTGAGCCCTTTTATTTTTCTTTTTTAGTGCATATTTAAGCCCCCACCTTCTAGATAGCGTGTCATTGAGCCCTATCTCTTTTAAATGGTCCTTTTGGCACCATTTCCTTCTAAATGTGCTGCCATACCCTTACTTTTCGGATAGCACGTCACTGAGCCCTATCTCTTTTACATAGTACTTTTAGCATTATTTTCTTATGAGTGTGTTGTCATGCCCTCAACTTTCAGATAGTACGTCATTGAGCACTGTCTCTTTTTCATAGTGCTTTTGATACTATTTCCTTTTGAGTACGTTGTTATGCCCTCACCTTCTAGATAATACGTTGTCAAGCCCTATCTCTTTTACACAGTGCTTTCGGCACCATTTCCCTCTATCTGTGTCATCAATCTCTCACCTTTTAGATAGCATGTTGTTGAGAACTGTCTCTTTTTCATAGTGCTTTTGATACTATTTCCTTCCGAGTACGCGCGCCTTTGAGCCCTATTTTTTTTATATATTGTTTTTTACATTATTTTCTTCTAAGAGAGCTTTTAAGCTCTTTTTTCTAACATTTTTGTTAGATCTATCATTCTTAGAGATATCTTTGAATATCCCACCATTTTGAAAAGGATTAACCACTTCTTCATTTGACAAATCCACATCTTTTTCTTCCTTTTTTCTTTACAAGCTTGCAATCTAAAGTTATGAGACTTTATGTTCTAAGCATTATAAAGAGAAGACAATTGTCATAACTCAATTTTGGGTTTTCCCTAAAATTTTCCTTTTAAAATAAAAAACAAAAAATAAAAACAACAAAAAACTTGAAAAAAATGAATAGCAACTTGGCAAAAACAGGCTAAAAAGGGTTTTAAACGCATGAAGGAATCAAACTGAGATTTTGAACAAAACCAGGAACCTAATTCTACGCAAGATTGAAATACAATGCATAATCAATATGAAATTACATGATTATCATATGAATTTGCATAAAAATCAAGTTTGAAGACTTAATTAGATTTTTAATAAGCTAATTTGATTTCAATTACAGACCTAATTAAATGTTTAATTAAGTTTAAGAATTAATTTGGGTTAAATTAAAAGAATTGATTAAGTGTAAGAACTTAATTAGACTTTGAAAATATCAAATTAATTTTATTAGGGACTTAATTGGTAAAATATTAAATTTGCCTAACGCAGGCTCACTTGAGAAGATTGAAATTTTAGAGGACTAGATTTAATTTTTACAAACTCAATTGGATGAAATTAGAGGTAAAATCACAAGAAAATCAAAGTTTGAGGGTCAATTAAGGGTTAAATTGAAGAAATCGAAGATCAAGGACCTTTTTACAATAGACACATTAATTTGAGGACCCAACTTGGTTGAAAATAGGGGTGTAATCAAAGAAATTAGAAGTTTGAAGGTCAATTAAGCATGAAATTGAAATATTTAAGACCAAGGACCAAGTTGACAAACACGATACACTCATAGGGTCATTTTAAAACATTACAAAGGTAAAATTGAATTGATTCTTAAAATAAAAATTCAATCAAGGACTTAAGTGAACAATTTAAAAGATCGAGGGCTGAAATTAAGGATTTATAACTTAATTTAGATAAAAAAAAAATACAAAAGGACATCGTTTCATTTAAATGAAACGATGCTTTTTGGCCACATCTTAAATTTGAAAGCCTGACTCGGGCTCAATTAAAAAGATTTGAATTTTAGAGGACTAGGTTTAATTTTTACAAACTCAATTGGATTAAATCAGGGGTAAAATTGCAAGAAAATCAAAGTTTAGAGGTCAATTCAGGGTTAAATTAAAAAAAATCCAAGACCAATAACCTTTTGCAATAGGCAAGTGAATTTGGGACCTAATTCGGTTGAAAATGAAAGTAAAATTAAAAAAATTAGAAGTTTTAAAAAATATCTAAGACCAATGATCAAGTTGAAAAACATGCTAAACTTAGGTCCTTTTAAAACTTTGCAGGGGGTAAATTTAATTGATTCTTAACATCAAAATTCTATTAAGGACCTAAGTGAATAATTTGAAAGATTAAGGGCTGAAATTAAATGAGGGGTTAATGACTTAATTTAGGCCAAAACAACATAATTTTGGCCAAAACGACGTGTTTTTAAAATGGTATTGTTTCGATCAATGCCCAATAAAAAAAATATAACCAAATGACATGTCATCTTTTCATTTGGTCCTAAAAAAGTTGACAATAAGACCTTTTTCATAGTTATTTAATGCAACACTAACGCTCTAAATAAGATAACAAATACATTCTCTAATAACCCTGAACTTGTACTACACCTTCAGCCTTATTCCTGTTGATTTTCCATTTAAAGAACCATTGAAAAGTCACCCTAAATAGGCTGACTTGATCAGCTATGACAACCTAGTATTAGCATTACCTGACTATTATTTTCCAACCAATGGTCAGGATTCTTTCCAAGCGAATCAAGGGCTAAGATTCATGTCTAGAAGGAAACTCATATTCCTTTTTTATCCCTTATAAATAAAAGTGAAATTCATGAAGAAACAAGGAAGAAAATTAAGGGAGAAGGGAGGGAAAAAACCAGGAAGAGAGAGAGAGAGAGAGAGAGAGAGAGAGAGAGAGAGAGAGAGAGAGAGAGAGAGAGAGATGACCACCCTCTTGCATCAACCAATAAAACTAAAACCAAACCTTCCAATTACATATAACTACTCCCACCAGTTCAACTAAGAAGCAAAAAAAAAAAAAAAAACCCTCACCCACCATTCCCTCAACCATATCGTGAGCCACTATTGATTTTACCCCCCCTCTCTCACTATTATTACTTGGAAAGCAATATCCCCGGGCCAAATAACATCTTTCCTCTTTTCCCCTGATTTCTTTAATGTATGTTTATGTGTGAGAATATAATGTAGTATGTGTGTGTGTTGGAGTTAAAAAGATAAAATGCATGAAATCATGAAACATGTGCAGTGGTTTATGCATGGTGTAACTTGATTTCTGGCAATCAATTTGCCAAAAAAATTCCACCACTGGGTCAGGACGGTGGTGGAAAAAGAAAGGGTTGGCCCCCATTTCAACTCAGCCCATGTGGATGGGCTGCTTCATAAAAAAAGGCTTTTTGGTTGTCTATTGGCCCAACAAAATGGGTTTGGGCCTCAAGCCTAATAAGCCCAGCTCATGTAGCTGGGTTAAGCTCAAGCTAGACCTAAAAATATGTTTGGCACACCCTATTTTTGCTAAGGAAAAAGTGGCAGTATGTGGCAAACACACTCTATTATCTTTTTTTTAGTTTTAATTTGTTCTTATTTTAGTATTTAGCCAAGTAAACCCTAAATTAGTTCTCTTTAAAAAAAATCATGATACTAGAATGATGACTTCTTTAAAATTTTAGTGGAGTGCACTGAGGGTGATGTGTTTTTTTCTTGCACAACTAGTCCCCTTACCTAGATTCTCGCAGATTAATAGGTTTTCCAGGAACAATAATGTTAGATGACGACTTATTCACAATTATAATTTTATGATTAATCTCAAAACCCTTTCAATTCAAGAGAAAAACCTGTCATTTGATGTCCTGCACGCTGTTATAATCATTAATAATTTTTTATTTATTAATATAAATAATTCTTAATTTATTTAATTAAATATATACATATTTTATTTACATTTAAGATTTTTTTTATAAAAAAATATGTATATTCAATTTTCTTTTAAAAAAATGATGCGGAGCGCAATTGAAATAATTAGTAATAAACTTAAAAAAGTTGAAACAAAGAAGAAAGTTTTTAGATTATCAACAGGATAATGAGACCAGAGGAAGTCGAGCTGTAAATCTGCCACGTACTCAAATTCTATTCCAACTTCCAAGTCGTCAACAAGGGAGTGGTCTCTCCTTCTCCCTCTCCCACGTCGTCAACGTCAACAACAAAAAGTCAATCAAATATCAATTTCCTCACCCACACACAGAATGGATCAATCATAACCAAAATCTCCTCTATCAATAATCCTTAACGAAAAATAATAGCAGTAATTAATCTCTTTCTTTCTTTGCAATTTAATCCAAACCCAAATCCAATCTTATGTCTAAATTATTCTACCATCCAACGATTAAATTGCTGAAAATTTTAATTCTATTATTATTATTTTTAGGAGGAGATTTTGGTTCGAACAATAATAATAATTATTATTATGTTGAGGCTTTCAAGGTACCTTTTAGGGTTAAGG